>Ga0209383_1000474_pt1 | contig 28774 bp, 24 predicted proteins | sample CoawatmetaG02DNA_FD_187510 | JGI IMG/M metagenome (GOLD analysis project Ga0209383, IMG submission 187510) | Marine microbial communities from the West Antarctic Peninsula - Coastal water metaG029-DNA (SPAdes) (version 2) | ecosystem: Environmental > Aquatic > Marine > Coastal ... | reverse complement strand
AACCTTGGTACATATTATCAATTTCTTCCTTAAAGTTTCTGGCTAAACCTAAAATTAAGCCCCACGTTAATTCAGATGTGCCTGAAAAACCAATCTCAGTTCCACATACTATAATTTTTCTTTTTTTGGCTGCTACTAAGTCTATCGCTTTATTTCTTGAACCACTTGTAATGATGTACTTAAGATCATCAAGATTATCGATTAATTTTTTTGTAATATGAGTTCGCTCTCTCATTATTAATAATGCTTCAAAATCGGATAATTGTTCTATTGCATCAGCTTCATCAGTAAAAGGTTCACTAAATATCTTAAATTCATATTTTCCAGATAGTTTTTTTAAATCAACAAACTCATGAGATACATTTTGATAATCATCTAAGATGGCAACTTTAAGCATTTTTAATTTTTTTATTTGATAAAAGAATTCCAGTTAATATAAATATTGCACCCAACATATGATAAAACATAAATTTTTCATTAAAAATAATCATTGCCATAATTGCACTTAATACAGGCATCATATGCAAAAAAATACCTGCTCTATTAGCTCCAATTAAAGAAACTCCTCTTATCCAAAAGATAAAAGAAATAAGACCTGGGAATAAAACTACATAGAATAAAATCATATAAAAGTTCTGATTCAAAACAATTCTATAGCCCATTTGATATTCTATAAAATAAACTGGAATTAAAAAAATAAAACCAAATGAAATTACCACTTCTAACAATGTTAATTGAGATAGTTCATGTTTTTTTTTCTTTAATAATGCAGAATAAGTAGCCCAAGAGAGCATTCCAAAAACCATGGTAATATCCCCCTTATTAAAATCTAAATTTAATAATATTCCAAAGCTAGCTTTGGTTATAATTAAAACTACTCCAATAAAAGAACATGTAACTCCTAATATTTGAAAAATATTGGTTTTTTCAATTTTTAAAATTGATGAAATGAAAATAATCATCACTGGTATTGTTGATATCATTAATACGCCACTGATAACTTGAGTAAAATTCAAAGAATAATAAACAATTGAATTAAATATAGTGACACTTGTTATTCCAAGAATCATATAATATTTGTAATTTTCTAAAATATAATTTCTTTTTTTTAATATTTCATGAATTGTAAATGGTGCTAAGATTAACCAGGCAAAAAACCACCTGTAAAAATTTAATGAAAAAGGTGGCACTTGATGCTGGCTAGCAAATTTTCCAACTAAGAAATTTCCAGACCAAAAAAATGCTGCAAAGAATAAAAAAACATAAGCAATATTATTTTTATTTATCACTTAGTTAAACCTAAGTGAACTGTATGGTTTTAAATCTAAATTTGTATTTTCTTCAGCAATCATACCTGAAATTATTTTCCCTGAAATTGGTCCTAAAGTCCATCCTAAATGATGATGGCCAAAGCAATAAAAAACATTTTTATATTTTTTTGATGGTCCTATAACAGGCAAATAATCTGGTAATGTTGGTCTAAAACCTAACCATTCATCTTCGTGCTCAGGTAAATCACCCATCATATACTTTGCATTATTAATTAAATTTTTAACTCTTGATTTAGATAATGGATTATCTAGCCCACCAAATTCGACAGTGCCTACCACTCTAAGTCCTTGTTCCATTGGAGTAATACCAAACCCTCTATTTTGAAAGATTACAGGTCTACTTAAAAGATGTTCACAATCTTTAAAATGAACATGGTATCCCCTTTCAGTATCAAGAGGTATTTTTTCTTCTAAATTATCTGTTAGTTTTTTTGAAAATGATCCACAAGCAATCACTATTTTGTCAAAAAGAAAACTTTGAGTTTCAGATTTTATAACTGGTTTTTCATCATTAAAGTTGATGTCTTTGATATTCATCTTTAAAAATTTGCCACCCTTCTTTAAAAAAAGTTCGTATAGTTTTAAAAGTATTTTTTTGGGATTTCTAGCATGTCTACCATGTTGATAATAAACACCTCCATGATAAATAGGTTTAATATTTGGCTCTAAATCATGAATTTCCTTAGGTGTTACCAATTGTTGATCAACACCCAATTCATTTCTAACGTTAATCTCTAGCTCTCTACTTTTTAAACTTTGATCATTCCAAATATATAAAATACCCTTTTTCACAACCAATCCACCAAGTTCTATTTCATCAAATAGCTCATCATAAGCAGGTAACGCTAGGTCTAAAATTTGATGCATGTTTTTAGCAGTGTGCATCATTTTTTTTGTAGTACAGTTTTTAATAAACTGTAAAAACCAGGGTAACATTTTTGGAACATAGTTCCATTTAAGAGCAAGTGGGCCCGTTGAACTTAAAAGCATCGCTGGGACATCCGTTAGAACATCGGGTCTATTTATTGGAACAGATGCATATGGAGAAAAGTGACCTGCATTGCCATAAGATGCAGCAGGGCTACCTGGTTCATCTCTGTCAAAAATTGTAACATTAAAGCCTTTTTTTTGTAAGAATAAAGCATTAGAAATACCTTGAATGCCCGCACCTACAATTCCAATTTTTAATGTCTTTTCCATTGCACTTTATATAATTCTTAGGCTTAAATATTCTCGCGACAAATTAGACAGATAAAGCATTTAAATGCTTAGGCTATTAGCTGCTTATTGTTAATTTTTGCACTCATAGCAATTGCAAACCCAATCATAGTTGCTAACATTGAGGATCCACCATATGACATTATAGGAAGTGGTGACCCAACAATAGGTAGCAGACCTAAAACCATAGACATATTAACTGTGACATAGAAAAATATCGCAGACCCATAACCATAACAAAAAAGTTTAGCAAAATAACTTCTTGAGATTGTGCCAATTTTTAACACTCTATAAATGATAATTATATAGATTAATAACAAACCTAGTGATCCTAAAAAACCATGTTCCTCAGCAAATAGTGTAAAAATAAAATCAGTATGTTTTTCTGGTAAAAATTCTAAATAACTTTGAGTACCTTTTAAAAAGCCTTTGCCACTTAAACCACCTGATCCGACAGCTATTTTAGATTGTATAATTTGATATCCCGCCCCCAACGGGTCTCTATCTGGATTAAGAAATGTTAAAATTCTTAATTTTTGATAGGGCTGCAAAAAAGCAATAGCAAAGGGCATTGAAATTAGAAGAATAACAAATGAATATATAAAATATTTAATATTTATTCCTGCAAGCCACATAACTACTAATCCACTCAAGGCAATTAAAATTGCAGTTCCTAAGTCAGGTTGAGCAATAACCAGTATAATTGGTAAAAGTAAAATCACAAGGGAGGTAAATATAACCTGAAAACTATTAACATTGTTAAGTTGTATCCGATGAAAGTATTTTGCAAGGCATACTATTATTGCAATCTTCATTAATTCTGATGGTTGTAAATTAATGAAATATAGGTTTATCCACCTTTGAGAACCTGAGGCTTTAATGCCATACAAGAATGCCCATAGTAAAAAAAGTAAAATAATAGCATAAAATAAATAAGCAAAATAATGCCAAAATTTTATATTTAGAAATGATATAAAAATCATCATTACAAAAAAAATTACAAATTTAAATATATGGCTTTTGCTATGAAATAGCATTTCCCCACCATCTGTTGAATACATGCTTAAAATACTAATTAAGCCAAGTGATAAAATACAAACTAATAAGATGTAATCAAAATTTTTTAATTTTTGAAAAAAAGTAGGTTGCGTATTTAATGAGCTGTATTGCATTTATATTTCTAAATTTTTCTTTTTACTTTGTTTTTCTCTTAGTTCGTGTCTATCTATAATTAGCTTAAAAAGTTTTTTTGCAATTGGTGCTGCGGTTGAACTTCCAGATCCACCGTGTTCAATGACAACACTTAATGCATATCTAGGATTTTTATATGGCCCAAAAGCTATGTACAAGGCATGGTCTCTTTCATCATATGGAATTTCAGATGTGCTTAAATCAAGTTCCCTTGCTGCTTTAGTGATTCTTCGAACCTGTGATGTGCCTGTTTTTCCAGCAAATTGATATTTTGGATCTTCAATTCTTGATTTATAAGAGGTCCCTCTAACTTCATTGGTTGATGCAAACATAGCTTCTCGAATTAGTTTTATATTTTTAGCATTTTTAAATAAAGGCTCATGTTCTTTTTTATTTAGAAATCCTAAAATTTCTACTGAGGTATTGTATTTTTTATCTTCATCTAATTTTAATCGGTTTTCATTTATAATAACCCTAATATCTTCTGCTGTTTTATCATCTTCATTGACTATTATTTTTGGATAAATTTTAAAGCCACCATTTGCAAGTTGGGCTGTCATTTGACATAATTGGAGTGGTGTAGTTTGAGTATAACCTTGGCCAATACCTGTAATTAATGTTTCTCCTATAACCCAACCTTTTCCTAAGTTATTTTTTTTCCATTTAGTGTCAGGAATTAATCCTTTTTTCTCATTATTAAATGTTTCATTTAAAACTTTTTCACCAAGGCCAAATTTTAAAGAAGTTTCTTTTAAACGATCCACACCAAGCTTTCTTGCAATCTCATAAAAAAAAGTGTCACAAGACTGTTTCATTGCACTTTTTAAATTTACGACACCATGTCCCTTTTTTTTCCAACAATGATAAGTTTGTCCATACATTTCAACTTTTCCATTGCAATTTACTTTAAAGTTTTCATCAATAATTCCATTTTCTAGAGCAGATAGAGCCACCATTGGTTTAAATGTTGATCCTGGGGAATATAAACCTGATAAAGTTTTATTAACTAGTGGCTTTAATGGATTATTTCTAATTAAATGCCAATCATCTTGGTTAATTCCAAAAAGAAATAGATTGGGGTCAAATGAAGGTGAAGATTGCATGGCTATAATTTCACCAGTATAAATATCCATTACACTTATTGAGCCAGCTACATTCTGTAAAAGTTCACCACATAACTTTTGAATTTCGGTGTCTATTGTAAGTTTTATTGTCTTACCATTTAACCCTTCTTTGTGATCAAGTTGACTTATTCTTTTTCCAAATGCATTAACTTCATATCTTTTAATACCGTTAGTGCCAATTAACTCATTCTCAAAAGTTTTTTCTAAACCAGTTTTTCCTACTTTAAGACCTGGAACATATTTACTTTTTATCACATCATTATTTAAGATATCCTTCTTGCTAGCCTCACTAACATAGCCCAAAACATGAGTATAATTATCACTAAACGGGTAGTTACGCGAAACAGATAAAACAGGTTTCGCTCCTACTAAATCGTGTAAAAAATAATTAATCTTTGTGAATTGCTCCCAGGTTAAATTTTTAGAAATAATTAAAGTTTCCCAAGATTTTTGATTATTCTTTTTTTTTATTATCTTTTTAAATTCGCTATTACTAATTGTTAAGATTTCTTTTAGTCTTACCATCAAATATTTAAAGTTTTCTACTTCTTCTGGAACAACATGCAGTTGATATACTTTTAAATTACCTGCAATAACATTTTCAAAATAATCTAAAAACTCACCTCTAATTGGAGGTAATCTCCATTCTCGTAATCTATTTTTATCAGATAGAGTTAAATATTTTTTATTATCAGTAATTTGTAATGAAAATAGTCGTGCTATAATTCCAGTAAATACAATTAATTTAGCAGCACCAATAATAAACATTCTTCTATTAATGGTTTGAATTTTTTTTACACCAAAGTTTTCACCCAGCATTATTTCTACCTAAAAAGTAATATTCAAAAAAATCAAATAAATTTGCAAATAAAAAATATAATAAAAATGTCCATATAATATTTATTAATTGTTGAGGATAATTCAATTTAAAATCAAAAATAAAATTTAAAATTATAAAAAGTAATGAATTTATAATTAATATTGTTATAAGAAAAAAAATACTGTCTTTGATTAAACTTGGCCTTAAGGTGATATTTCTAAGATAAGCTGCTGCACCACAAAGTATCAAATACATTAAGCTGCTTAAGCCAATTGGAGTTCCTATAACAACATCATTAAATAAGCCTGCTATAAAAATATAGACATATCCCAAACTTTCACTTTTTTTAAGGCTATAATAAAAAATTAAAATATATGAAAAATTAAATGAAAAATATATAAATTCTAAGTTATTAAAATCAAACTCATTTAAAACGGAGATAAAAAGTAAGATTATTGGAATGTATTTGTATATTCTGTAAATAATATTTTTTTGATAAATATTACTCATTTATTTAAGACCTTTGTTTAAAACACAATTTCTATATTCAGCTGTACCAACTTTATAACGATTATTAAACACATTTTTTCTACACTTGTGTCCATAACTGAGATTCATTTTAAGAAATTTTATTTCTTCATTTTGAGTTTTATTTTTTTGATTAAATGTTTGTTTAGCTAAAATTTTATTTTTTAATCTAAGACGTTCATTTCTTAAAAAATTATTTTCTTTTTCAATTTTAACTCTTATCTCATCAGCTATTTTTTTTTGTTCTAATAATATTCTTAGAGTTTCTTGTTGCTGATTTGTCTCGTTAATCTCATTCTCAAAATTTTTTGCATCCTTTTTATATGGAATGTCTAATAAATTTTTTTCTTTCAAAAATGAAACTACTTTTACGTATTTTAACTGAGATAGGTCTCTGTGAAAAATAACTATCTTATCTTCTTTATTATTTAATATTTCATCGTCAATATTTATTGTTCCAATCGGAATACCACCTTTAAAAACCTCACCTGCACCAGAGGTGAGAACTTGTATTTTTTTATTTATTTCTGGTAAATTTTTTCCCTTAACATACTGCAAAACACCCTCTTGTTTACCCTTACCAGACATAATTGCCTGAATATCTCCAGGTTGTAACGAAACTGGAATTTTAGAATTAATATCAGAAATCAATAAAACTCTTGATGTAAAAAAATTAACTTCTACTATTTTTCCAACTAAATAACCTTCATCTAGGACGATCATTCCTAGTTCAATCTTATTTTTACTTCCTTTGTTAATTATTATAGACCTTAAAAATGGGCTTTGTTTATCCATTAATACTTTTGCAACAGTCTCCTTCTCTTTTATGAAGTAGTCATCTATTAACTTTTTATACTTAATATTTTCAAGTGTAATAATTTGCTGAGATAAATCTTTTCCTCTCAAATAGTTAAGTTCTTCAATATTTTTTTGATTTTTTTTATAAAGATCAAAATGATTATTTATAACGAGGTAATTATTTTTTAAAAAATTTTCTGGACCAGATACTACAAAAGAAAATCTATAAACTATTTCATTAATAGCTATTTTTAAATAATCTATAGTCTTAAAATTTAAACTACTTAAAGTTAAAAAAATTATAGAGAAAAAAATTAAACCCAACAATGAAAATCTTTGTTGAGTTCCTTTTTTTAAAAAAGCAGATCTTATTGCAATTACAAAGTCATCTCTACTTGTTTCCATTATATCTAATACTCAGATAGCATAGTAGAAAAAATCTCTTCTTGTTCTAAAGCTTTTCCAGTGCCAATTGCAACACATGCTAAAGGATCATCTGCAACATGTACTGGCAATCCTGTTTCTTTAGAAAATCTTTTATCTATATTTTTTAATAAAGCCCCACCGCCTGTTAATGTTAAACCCATATCGACTAGATCAGCAGATAATTCAGGAGGAGTATTTTCTAATGCATCTTTAATGCCATTAACCATTTCTTTTAAAATATCATTTAAAGCTTCTGCTGTATCCTCTTCAGTAATATTAACCTCTTTAGGTGTACCTGATCTAAGATCTCTACCTTTTACAGCATAAGTGTTATTATTTGATGGAATGGCAGTACCAATTTCTTTTTTTATTTTTTCTGCTGTGCTGTCTCCAATCATGAGATTGTACTCTTTTCTCATATAGTTAATTAAGGCAGTATCCATTGCGTCTCCAGCAATTCTTAATGATTTTGAGTAAACTAATCCCCCTAAGGACATAACTGCTATTTCAGTTGTACCACCCCCAATATCAACCACCATTGATCCTGTGGCTTCTGAAATTGGTAAACCAGCACCAATAGCTGCAGCAATTGGTTCTTCAATTAACTGTACTCTTCTTGCTCCTGCTGCAAGTGCACTATCTTGAATCGCTTTTCTTTCAACTGGTGTTGATCCAGTTGGAACACAAATTAAGATTCTGGGGTTTGCAAAAGTTTTATTTTTATGAACTTTTTTAATAAAATGTTTGATCATTTCTTCAGTCACTATAAAATCTGCAATCACACCATCTCTTAAAGGTCTAATGGCACTAATATTTCCAGGTGTTCTTCCAAGCATTGTTTTTGCTTCATCACCAACAGCTAAAACAGTTTTTTTTCCTTGGTTCTCAACTATTGCAACTACAGATGGTTCATTTAAAACTACACCTTGTCCTTTTAATACAACAAGAGTGTTAGCGGTTCCAAGATCGATCGCCATGTCTTGACTCCAAATACTAGTTAAATTTTTGATCCATGTGGCCATCTTATATTCCCTTCACTTTCTGAGTTTCATGCCCTATTGGAGCAGTTTTTTTTCTTTTAATTATCATTTTATTTAAAGCACTTAAATAAGCATTAGCTGAAGCCACTAATGTATCGGTATCAGCTGCTTGTCCTACTGTAGTTTTTCCTTCTTCTTCAATTCTAACACTTACAGTTGCTTGGGCATCGGTTCCTTCTGTAACTGCGTGAACTTGATATAATTGTAATTTAACATCATGTGGATACAAGACTTTTATACATTTAAAGATTGCGTCTACAGGACCATCACCTGTTTCTGATGTTGATTTAATTTCACCATAAACATCAAGAGTCATTTCTGCTTTTTGAGGCTCACCCGTTCCTGCAAAAACTTTTAATGATTTTAAATTAATTACATACTTATCCAAAATCATACTGTCATCTACTAAAGCTGCAATATCATCATCATAAACATGTTTTTTTTTATCTGCTAAAATCTTAAATTTTCCAAAGGCAGATTGAATGACATCATCAGTAACACCTGCATAGCCAAGATCATTTAATTTTTCTTTAAATGCATGTCGCCCAGAATGTTTTCCCATTACCAATGAAGTTTTTTTAACCCCAACACTTTCTGGTGTCATGATTTCATATGTTTCTCGATTTTTGAGCATTCCATCTTGGTGAATACCAGCTTCATGTGCAAAAGCATTTTTTCCAACAATTGCTTTATTAAATTGTACTGGAAAAGTTGCATTAGAGACTACCTTCGAAGCTTTACTTAATAATTCAGTTTTAATTCCAGTTGTATAAGGCATCAAATCATTTCTTGTTCTTATTGCCATTACAATTTCTTCAAGTGCTGCATTACCAGCTCTTTCGCCTATTCCATTAATTGTACATTCTACTTGTCTTGCACCAGCAGACACACCTGCTAAAGAATTCGCAACAGCTAATCCTAAATCATTATGACAATGAACCGATAAAATAGCTTTTTCAATATTTGGTACTTTATTTTTTAATGTTGAAATAATTTTAGTAAATTCTGAAGGTATTGTATATCCAACAGTGTCAGGAATATTTACTGTTGTTGCTCCACTGTTAATTGCTGTTTCAACTATTTTACACATGAAATCCATATCAGTTCTTGTTCCATCTTCACATGACCATTCAACATCATCTGTAAGATTTCTTGCATAAGTTACACTTTCTTTTATTGCACCCAAGACCTCATCAGCAGATTTATTTAACTTGAACTTCATATGAAGTGGGCTTGTTGAAATAAAAGTATGAATTCTAAATCTTGGGGCAGATTTTAATGCTTCGTGACATGCATCAATATCCTTTTTACTAGCTCTTGATAATCCACATGGAATTGAATTTTTTAGGATTTTACTTATTGCTGTTACAGCTTCAAAATCTCCTGGAGATGCAATAGGAAATCCAGCTTCAATTATGTCAACACCCAATTCATCAAAAATTCTTGAAATTTGAATTTTTTCCTCAAGACTCATTGATGCTCCTGGCGATTGCTCACCATCTCGCATAGTGGTATCAAATATAATTATTTTATCTTTATCACTCATAGCCATTAATTTTAGAAAAACTATAATACAATCTATAATAGAGATTGCAAAATAATTGTCTTTTATTGGCTATAATTATCAACCAGTTTGGGTTTTTAGTAAAAATTAACTCTTATCACTATCTATTAATTTCTTTTTACCAATCCAAGGCATCATTGCCCTAAGTTCTGCACCCACTTTTTCAATTGGATGGTCTGCAAGATCTTTTCTCATTTTCAAAAAGTTCTTCTGTCCACCTTCACACTCTTTCATCCAGTCTTTAGTAAATTTACCAGATTGTATGTCAGCCAAAACTTCTTTCATTCTTTTTTTACTTTCACTATCTACTATTTTTTTACCAGATACATACTCACCGTATTCTGCTGTATTTGAGATAGAGTAATTCATATTAGCAATTCCACCTTCATAAATTAAATCTACAATCAACTTTACTTCGTGTAGACATTCAAAGTATGCCATTTCAGGTTCGTATCCCGCTTCAGTTAAAGTTTCAAAACCATTTTTAATCAGTTCTACTAATCCACCACAAAGGACTGATTGCTCACCAAATAAATCAGTTTCGCACTCGTCTTTGAATGTTGTTTCAATAATACCTGACTTACCACCTCCAATTGCTGAAGCGTATGACAATGCAAGATCTCGTGCTTTACCTGTTCCATCTTGGTGAACAGCAAATAAACATGGCACACCACCACCTCTTTCAAATTCACTTCTAACTAAATGTCCAGGTCCTTTTGGCGCAACCATAAATACATCTAAATCTTTTCTTGCATCAATAAGCTTGTAATGAATATTTAATCCATGAGCAAAAGCTATACTAGTTCCAGGTTTAATTCTTTGGTCAATATGATTTTTGTAAATTGCTGCTTGTAATTCATCTGGAGTAAGTATCATCGCAACTTCCGCCCATTCTGCAGCATCCGATAAACCCATTACCTTTAAACCTTTAGACTCTGCTTTTGCTTTACTTGCAGATCCATCTCTCAGAGCCACAACAACTTCTTTTGCTCCACTATCTTTTAAATTTAATGCGTGTGCATGTCCTTGACTGCCATAACCAAAAATTGCTATTTTTTTACTCTTAATTAAATCTACGTCTGCATCTTTTTCATAAAACATTTTCATTTTTTTCTCCTTTATAATTAATTAAAAATTTCTGCGCCTCTGGTCATTGCAACCGCTCCAGTTCTTGAGGCACTAACAAGACCAAGTGGTTTTAAATTTTTTGTCACATTATCTATCTCTCTTCTTAATGCTGTTATTTGAATTACGGCTGATTTATTTGTTTGATCTAATATAACTGGATTGTATTTTTTACAAGCATTTAAAGCTTTTTTAATTTTACCAACATTTGCAACAATTTTTAAAAGTGCCATCTCTTTAAATATAACTTTTTTATCTTCTCTTTTAAAATTTCCGACTTTATGAACTGGAACCAACTTTTTTAACTGCAATACAATTTGTTCAATGACTTGGGGTGTTCCAGTTGTAACAATTGTAATTCTAGAAAGATTGTTTTTTTGATCCACTTCTGCAACAGCAAGCGATTCTATATTATAACCTCTTCCAGAAAATAATCCTACCACTCTTGATAAAACACTTGCTTCGTTATCAACCCAAACAACAATTATATGAGTGTCAATTTTACCTAATTTAGTAGGTATGCTATATGCTGATTTAGATTTAGCCATTTTAAACTAAAGATTTTCCTTTTCCTGTAATTTTATTTTCTTCCTGATCTTTTGGTCCTAATAACATTTGATTATGTGGTTTACCTGATGGGATCATTGGATAACAATTCTCAGCTTGATCAACCTGACAATCAAAAATTACAGGTCTATCTGTGTTAATCATTTCTTCAATTTTTTCATCTAATTCATCTGGGTGTTCTGCTCTAATTCCAACACACCCATACGCTTCAGCTAATTTTACAAAATCTGGTAGTGCCTCTGAATAACTTTCAGAGTAATTCTTTTCATGTAGTAATTCCTGCCACTGTCTGACCATTCCCATATATTGATTATTCAGAATAAATATCTTGATGGGTAAATTGTATTGAACTGCAGTTGAAATCTCCTGCATAGTCATTAAAATTGAAGCCTCACCAGCAATATCTACAACTAACTTCTTAGGGTGAGCAACTTGTACACCTATTGCTGCTGGTAACCCATAACCCATCGTTCCAAGCCCTCCTGAAGTCATCCATCTATTAGGCTTATTGAATTTATAATGTTGTGCTGCCCACATCTGATGTTGTCCAACTTCAGTAGTAATATATGTGTCTTGGTTTTTAGTTAGTTCATAAAGTCTTTGAACCGCATGCTGAGGTTTGATAATTTTATCACTATTTATAAAGTTTAGAGATTGTTTTGTTCTCCATTTTTGAATTTGTTGCCACCATTTTGATATTTTTTGTTTATTTGATTTTTCTAAATTTAAGTTTTTATTTTTTAAAGTTTTAGTTGTTGATTTTATTACTTCACTCACATCACCAACAATAGCTAGATCAACTTTTACAATTTTATTAATTGATGATGGGTCAATATCAATATGAACTTTTTTTGATTTAGGTGAAAATTCATCAATCTTTCCAGTAATACGGTCATCAAATCTGGCACCTATATTAATTAACAGATCACAGTCATGCATTGCATTGTTTGCTTCGTAAGTGCCATGCATTCCGAGCATTCCTAAAAATTGATTATCATCTCCTGGATAAGCACCCAGTCCTTGTAAAGTTGAGGTAATAGGAAATCCAGTTAAAGCTACCAATTCTCTTAAAAGTTGACTTGCCTTGGGACCTGAATTAATTACACCCCCTCCAGTATAAAAAAGTGGTTTAGAGGCTTTTTTCATTAAGTCTACTAATTGGTCAATTTCTTTTTGATTAAATTTATTAAGAACCTTTCCATTTAATTTTTTTTCTTTTTTAGGTTTAAAATATTTTGCTTTTGCAAACTGAATATCTTTTGGAATATCAACTAGTACTGGTCCTGGTCTTCCAGTTGTCGCAACTTCAAATGCTTCATGCATTATTCTGGGAAGATCATTAATATCTTTGACTAACCAATTATGTTTTGTACACGGTCTAGTAATTCCAGTTGTATCACATTCTTGAAATGCATCTGTGCCAATTAAGTGAGTTGGTACTTGGCCTGAAATACAAACTAGTGGAACTGAGTCCATGTAAGCATCAGTTAATGCAGTTACAACATTTGTTGCACCTGGTCCTGATGTCACTAATACCACACCCGGTTTACCAGTTGATCTTGCATAACCTTCAGCTGCATGACCAGCGCCCTGTTCGTGTCTAACTAAAATATGTTTTATTGACGGATGATTTTTTAACTCATCGTAGATGGGGAGTACTGCACCACCTGGATATCCAAAAATATGTTCTACTTTTTGGTCTTCAAGACATTTAAATACTATTTCAGCACCTGAAAATAATTTTGGCATTCAGTTAATCTATCGGACTTTATGTTAATTGGTCAAGTTTAAGCGATGACTTTTTCAACTTTTTTACATAGTCAGCAATCTTAATTGGATTAATTTTTTCCCAAGATGTCATCCTGCTTCTTGCCCATGTAGCTTGTCTTTTGGCGTATTGTCTTGTTTTAATTGAAATTAATTCTTGTGCTTGATCTAAGTTAATTTTTTCATCTAAGTGCTGTGTCAATTCGTCAATCCCTATTACTCTACTTACACTCAGATCTTTTTTAATCTTTGATTTTATAAATTTCTTTACCTCATTTATTGCACCTTCCTTAACCATCTTGATTGTTCTTAGTGATATTCTTTTAATTAAATCCTCTCTTTTAAAGTCAATGTATAGTTTTAGAAATTCCTCATCTTTAAATTCAGATTTAGTTTTACTTAACCATTCATACATAGAAATTTTTGTAAATGATTTAATCTCATATGCTCTAATTGTTCTTTGTGTATCATTTTGATCAAATTTATCTTTAACCATAGGATCAATTCTTAGAAGTGTTTTATAAAATTTTCTTTGTCCTTCTTTTTTTTGTATCGATCTAATTTTATTTCTAAATTTAATAGGAATTTCTGGAATTTTAACTAGACCATCAATTAAGGATTGAAAATATAATCCTGTGCCACCAACTAAAATAGGAATTTTTTTTCTTTTTTTAATTTCTTTAATTTTTTTAGTAGCTTCTTTTAACCATTGACCTGTTGAAAATTTTTTTTTTAAATCAATAATGCCATACATATGATGCTTAATATTTTTTTGTTCTTCTTTATTTGGTCTAGCAGTGAGGATTTTTAATTGTTTATAAACTTGCATGCTATCTGTATTAATTATTTCTCCATTAATTTTTTTAGCAATCTTGACAGCAAAATTTGATTTACCTGAAGCAGTGGGACCTGAAATTAAAATAATCTTGGACTGATTGTCCATTATCAGTCTAACTTAACACCAATATATCTTCTTTGGTTTTGACTATTATAAATGACAATTAAAATTGTTTTTTGATTAGATTTTAAAGCTTTATTAACTATATCTTCTAGGTCCTCTATAGACTTTATTTTTTTCTTTTGAGCTTCAATTATTATATCACCTACATTCAAGTAGTTTACTGGACTGTTTTTACCTACATTAGTTATAACTAAGCCTGTTGTTTGATTTGGAAGTTTTCTTTGTTCAATATCTTTTTTATTCAATAGTCTTGCTATAATTTTCAGGGATTTGATTTCTGAAATTTCTGGTGTTTTGGGTGCTAATTCTTTTTTCTCTTCTTTAAAATCACTCGAGGTTTCTAGTCTTCCCAATTTAATTTTTTTAGTAATCTCTCTTTTATTTCTCCAAACTTTTACATCAACTGTTTTACCCACTTCTGTTTGTGCAACAATTTTCGGTAATTCTTTCATTTCATTAATTTTTGTTCCATTAAATTCTAAAATAATATCTCCTGCTTTAATTCCAGCCTTATCTGACGGACTTTTTTCAGCAACACTTGCAACTAATGCACCTCTTGGTTCGGCTAATTTTTCAATATCTGCAATTTCTTTAGTTACTACTTGAATTCTAACACCAAGCCACCCTCTTTTAGTTTCGCCAAATTCTACTAACTGGCTAACAACTTTTTCTGCACTATTAGATGGTATTGAAAAACCTATACCAATCGAGCCGCCTTTACCTAAAATTGCAGTATTAATTCCTATAACATCTCCATTCATATCAAATAATGGACCTCCAGAATTTCCTGAGTTAATTGATGCATCTGTTTGAATATAATCTTCATAACGTGAAAGGCCTATTGATCTATTTCTTGCTGAAATAATTCCTGTTGTAACTGTTCCACCTAAACCAAATGGATTTCCAATTGCTATTACCCAGTCACCAATTCTTGCTTTATCAGAATCTCCAAACTTTACTGGAATAAATTTTTCTTTTGAAATTATTTGAAGAACAGCAATATCAGATAGTGGGTCAGCTCCAATAATTGTTGCTTTATACTCTTTATCACCACCAACTCTAACAACAATATCCTCTGAATCTTGAATAACATGGTTGTTTGTAATTACTATTCCTTTTTCACTAATAATAAATCCTGACCCTAAAGCTGAAGATTTCCTGGTTTGAGGTGTTCCAAATTCTTTAAACATATCTTCGAATGGTGATCCTGGTGGAAATTGAAATCCCGGAAATGGGTTGGCATTTGTGGTCACGCTAGTTGTTGTTGAAATATTTACAACTGATGGCATTAATCTTTCCGCTAAGTCAGCAAACGATGCTGGTGCATCTTTTGCAAAAACTTGAGAAGCAAAACTAATTATAAAAAATACTATTAATAATTTTTTTATTTTATTCATTTTAATTTTTTATGTACCAGATAATAATAAATCCTATTACTGCAAATATCAATCCACCTGTTCTTAATTGACTATTAGTCACATCGTTTAATTTCAATAACATACTTTTCATTTTAGATGGAAATAAGGCATACAAAATTCCTTCTATAAAAAGAAAAAGACCGAAAGCTATAATTAGCTCCTTCATGTATTTGATTTATTTTTTAGGTTTAATATTTCCAAAAAATTTAAAGAACTCACTATCAGGTGACAAGATTACAGAAGTATCTCCACCTATTAAGGCAGTTTCGTAAGCCTGCATAGCTCTATAGAAAGCAAAAAATTCTGGGTCTCTGCCAAATGCGTCTGCAAAAATTGCATTTCTTTCACCATCACCTTCACCTTTCATAATCTCTGAATTTTTATTAGCGTTAGCTAACAATACCGAAACATCTTTATCAGCAGTCGATGTGATAGTTACTGCCATTTCAGCACCTCTTGCTCTAAATTCTTTAGCTTCTTTTTCTCTTTCAGTTTGCATTCTTCTAAAGATTGCTTCACTGTTTGCCTCAGGTAAATCTGCTCTTTTAATTCTTACATCCACTATCTTAATGCCAAAATTTTTAGCTTCAACATTTACACCTTCTTGAATTAAAGACATTTGTTTACTTCTATCTTTTGAAAGTAATGTTTGTAATTCTTGTTGTCCAAGAACGTTTCTAAGTCTTGAGTTAATAATTGTTGCTAATCTTGATCTTGCAACTCTTTCATTTCCAACTGAAATATAGAATTTTAAAGGGTCTATAATTTGAAACCTTGCAAAAGCATCAACAATCAATCTTTTTTGGTCTGACGCAATCACTTCTATTGGTGGTGTATCTAAATTTAAAATTCTACTATCTAAAAAAACCACGTTTTGAATAAAAGGCATTTTAAAGTTTAAGCCAGGTTCTAATATAATCTTTTTAGGGTCACCAAACTGGAGAACAATTGCTTGATTAACTTCTTTAACTATAAAAATGGAGAAGAAAGCTAATGCTGCTATTATAATAGTTATTGGTAATAAAATTTTTTTCATTAATTCTTCACTTTCTTTTTGCCTAGTTCAGGAAGTGGTAAGTACGGAACTACACCAGACCCTGCACCTTTTTCAATAATCACTTTATCTATATCTGCTAAGACTTTTTCCATAGTCTCTAAATACATTCTCTCTTGAGTAACTTCTTTAGCTTTAAAATACTCGTTATATATCGAGATAAATCTACTAGCTTCACCTTCAGCTAACGCAACAACTTTTTGCTTATAGGCTTCTGCTGCTTGCATAATTCTTGCAGCTTCTCCTCTTGCTCTCGGAATTACATCGTTAGCATAAGCTTCAGCTTCATTTTTAGATCTTTCCATGTCAGCTCTTGCTGCTTGAACGTCTCTAAATGCATCAATTACTTGATCTGGTGGATCTGCTTTTTGTGTTTGAACTTGTGTAATTTGAATACCACTATTGTATTCATCTAATATTGATTGAATAATTTCTTGTGTCTCAATTTCAATTTGAGCTCTACCTTCTGTTAAAACTGGCTGGATATTACTTTTCGCAATCACTTCTCTCATTGCTGTTTCTGCTGCAGCTTTTACAGTTCCTTCAGGATCTTGAATTTGAAATAAATATTTGCTTGCATCTTTAATTACCCAAAATACTGAAAAATCTATATTAACAATATTTTCATCACCAGTTAACATTAAACTTTCTTGTGGCACATCTGCAACTCCTCCACCTTGTGAAAAACCACTGTCTCTTTCAGATCTGAATCCAATATCTATTCTATTAACCTTTGTAACTTTTGGTGTTTGAACTGTCTCTATTGGAAGTGGAATGTGATAGTGTAATCCTGGTTGAGTAGTTTTTATAAACTTACCAAATCTAAGTACAACACCTTGTTCATCGGGTCCTACCCTATAAAGTCCACTTGCTAACCACACAAATGCTATGATAATTAAAATTAAACCAATTGGTTTTTTTCCTGATGAACTTCCACCAGGTAAAAAATTATTTATTTTACTTTGAATATTTCTAATGATCGCATCAATGTCTGGTGGTGTAGGCCCTTTACCTGAACCATTTCCTCCTCCTGGGGGAGTTCCCCATGGACTTCCTCCTCTACCTTGAAAATCATCTGACATATGACAAAGTATATAATGTCTTTATAACAAAAAACAAGTAATGATCATGATATGACAGATAAAAAGCCAGAACTAAGTGACGCAATGAAAAAGAAACTTGAACCTAAAAAGTTCACAAAGAACCCAATTTTAGGAACAAAATTTACAATAGCTGTATCAAGTGCAAAAGGTGGTGTTGGAAAATCAACTTTTGCTACAAACCTTGCTTTAGCTCTAAAACAAATTGGGTGCAAAGTCGGTTTGTTGGACGCTGATATCTATGGTCCATCAATACCAAAAATGTTTGATATCAATGAAAAACCTAAAAGTGATGGTCAAACTTTAACTCCAATTCTTAAGTATGATATTCAGTGTATGTCAATTGGCTTTCTTGCTGATCAACAAACGCCTATGATTTGGCGTGGACCTATGGTGACTAGTGCAATTAAAACTTTTACTCAAAAAGTTGGTTGGAAAGATTTAGATTTTATAATTGTGGATATGCCACCAGGAACTGGTGACACTCAGTTAACTTTTTCTCAAGAAATTAAAATGGATGGGGCAATTATAGTTTCCACTCCTCAAGAAGTTGCTCTTCTAGATGTTAAAAGAGGAATTAAAATGTTTGATAAGCTTGGTGTTAAGATTTTGGGTTTAGTTGATAATATGAGTTACTTTACTGGAGATGATGGTAAAAAATATAAAATTTTTGGTGAAGGCGGTGTTAAGAGAACTGCAGAAGAATTTGATAAAGAATTTCTAGGTGAAATTCCATTAAACCCTGAGGTTGGGAAATGTGGAGACGAAGGAAAACCAATTGTAGAAGCTAACCCAGATCATGAAATTTCTAAAATATATTTGGAGCTAGCTAAAAAGATTAAATCAACTTATCTTTAGAGTCATTAGTTCATTTCATCCTCTTTTAAATAAACTAGAGATCTCAAGATTAACGTCTTTATGTTTAATTAATTTTAATATTACCAATAATAAATTTAGCAAAAAGATTTAGTAATCCTTTTTCTAAAACTTTTTTTGTTGATTCTATAAAAATATTAATTTCTTCATCTGATATTATTAATGGCGGTAAAAAAACTAGAGTCTCAGGCTGAGCATTGGTAAAATGTAATAATATTTTATGCTCATGAAGATACTCCCTTATAATTGCTCCCATCAAAACTGTTTTTATATTTTTTATAAAAGGAATTCTAATTTTTTTAAATACAATATTTGAAATTATGTTATCAAAATCAAATTCTATTCCTATAAAAAGACCTTTGCCTTTTATTGATTTTATATATTTTGGATATTTACTTTTAAGTTTATTTAGTTCTTTAAAAGTTTTTTCAGATTTAGTTTTAACAGTCTGAAGAAAGCTTTCGTCCGAGACAATATTTAATGTTTCAATAGCAGTTGCGCATGCCTCTCCCAATCCAAAAAATGTCGTAGTGTGGATCGTACTTTTATTAATAGACCCATAAGCCTTATTAAATAATCTTTTACTTGCAATCATGGCACTAATGGCGTTTTTGCCACCACCTAGTGCTTTTGAAGTTGTTACAATATCAGGAACACAGTCATGATCTAGAAAAGAAAATAAGTTTCCTGATCTTCCAAGACCACACTTAATTTCATCAAATATAACTGCAATATTATTTTTCCTTGAAATTTCACAAATTTCTTTTAAATAGTTTTTTTTTGCAACCTCTACAATTTGTCCTTGTATTGGTTCTATAATTATTGCAATAATTTTTTCTTTAGATAGTTTGATTATAACCTCTTCATATGCTTGAATATTATTGTACTCAATTTTAATGGTATTTTCTTCAGGTATTCCCAAATGAAATCCCTCAGAAAAATTTTCCGAATCTGTTACTGACAAGGCTCCAAGTGTTTTTCCGTGATAACCCCCTGTGGCTGAAATAAAATACTTAGCATCACCTCTTTTAGCCATTGTTGAAAGTTTAATTGCTGCTTCGACAGATTCTGCGCCTGATACAGCAAAAAAAGATATTTCCAAATCTTCTGGTAAGAGTTGAGAAAGATTATAGGCTAAAGCAGCCTGTAATTTATTTGGTCCAAATTTTTGTGTATCTATAATATTTAAATCTTGAAATTTTCTCTCAACATCAATAATTTTTTTATGATTATGGCCCAGTGCAAGAACTCCAATTCCAGAAGTAAAGTCTAAAATTTTAGTACCATTTGATAGCTCTAATGTGCAACCTTTTGCAGATTTAATATCGAGAATATTTAAACCAAGTATTCTGAATGCCGTTGCCAAACCTTTGTTTACATGGCTTCTGTAATAATTAATGGTTTGTTTGTGAGTTAAATTTAAACTCTCATCAAAAGATAAAATTTTTTTCATAACTTATGTCTTTCTATATTAAACAGAAGTAAAAATGAATTGAATATTAATAACTATTTATCAATACTTTTCTGATATTCTTTTACCATATTTAATTAAGGGGCCTTCAACCATGTGATAAACAGCAATTGAAGCTAGAAAAATTATTGTTATTAAAAGTATACCCCTGAAATATAACCTTTGTCCTTAAAGACTGAATCTATTATCACACTGAATATGCCAATAAAATACCATTAGATGAAATTAAAGATTTTTATAGTAATAACTATGATTAATTAAACTATCAATTTTTTATTAAGATAATATCTATAGTTGACCCATCATCTACTTTTATCTTATCTAATTTATTAAAATTTAGATCATAAGTTTCATAATGATATTTTTTTATAAAATTATAAAATTCTTTCATGCTGGTTCCCTGTTCATTAAATAAATAGGGTGCATACTCCATAAATATTATAGGTTTTCTTTTTCTTAATGTTTTAATAGAGCTCCTCAATACATCCATCTCAAACCCATCCACATCAATTTTTAAAATAATTTGATCTTTAATCTTATTTTTTTTAATAAAATTATCTAAAGTTATATTTTTTGTAAACTTATTTACTCTTTTTAAAACTCCTTGATGTACTTGATGTGTATTTTTTTTTTTTTCAAGACTCCAACTTGAATAAATTTTATTTGGTTTACTCTTATTATTAGAAATAAAATATTTAGAAGGAAAAATTTTTTTTTTTAATATGGGGTTAAGATTGATGTTGTTAATTTGTTTTTTGAAAGCATAATCTGTTGGTTCTATAGTAAAAATTTTAAAATTAAAAAAATTCTTCTTTAGCAAATCTCTGGATAGAGATAATGATTTGTCACCAACATTTGCACCCACATCTATTATATTAAAAAAAGTATTCTTGGGTTTATTATTATCAAAGATATATCTAAGTATAGATTTTACTAGCTCTTGCTGAAATGCACCAAATAAAAAAATAGATAAATCAATTCCTTCTGAAATATCTATATTCCATTTAATTGTATTTCTTTTTATAATAATTTTTTTTTTAAATCCAAAAAAGCTAAGTGTTTTGAATATTATTTTGGCAATTAGAATTTTATTATTTGTTTTCAAGTTTTATAAATACATGATTTAATTTTTTTAGCAAAGTCTAAATATATCCTAAAAATCTCATGAACAGTATTTGCTTCTACGGTTGGCCTTCCTTCATCTTTATATTTTCCAACTACAGCTGTATTTCTATAAATTTCTGCGCCTATATTTCTTTCACCAATATTGCTTTTGTTAAATGTGCTGGCTGAATATATCCATTCTATTCTTGGTACTTACTTAACGAATATTTGATTTTTTTAAATTTGAATTTTAATAATTCTGACATTTTTGGAAAGCGGTAATAAGAGCTCAAATCACCTTGAATCAAAGCTTTATCTTTTAAATTGTCATATTCTAGAATACATTTTTTAAAAAAATTAATACTATCATCTGCAAAATAGAGCTGTTTGTAAGTATGAAGAAGACCTTTTTGATAGTCTATCGAGACTTGATATTTTTTTATAATTGGTCCTTGGTCAATTTTACTATCTACTTTATGAAAAGTAAGACCGATATTCTTTTCTTGATTAATCATAGAATAAAAATTTGGAAAAAACCCCCTATATTTTGGAAGTAAACCAGGGTGAAAATTAACCACATCAATATTAATCTTTTTTAAAGTTCTCGATTGTATAATTTCTACACAATTAATTAAAACTATTAAGTCATATTTATTATTTTCTACAAAATTAATAAATTTATCTGTATTAATGCTGTTTACCCCTGTTAGATCATAGTCAAAATTTTTCTTTGTAAATTGAAATTTAATAATATTATAAATTAATTCCAAGATTTCTTTTATACTAAACATCAATAATAAAAAAATATTCCTTTTGAGTAAGGAGTATTTCTTAGTACTTGACTTATTAAGCATTAATACAGAAGAACCAGTAAGTTCTTTTTTTAATCTAAAAATTATTGGTTTAAAAAAAAAGTTATCATAATCAGATGAAATAATTAATATTTTTTTTGGATTAATAAACATATACAAATAATTATACTGTTATAAAATGAAAAGATATGGCAATACCATTTTTTTCTCTTGACCTTAAATTAATTGATCTTACATCAATAATAAAAGATATTTTACTACCCTACGGCAGAAAAAAACACGAGAATAAATTTAAAGAGTTATTACAAAAAAGATATCCTGATAGGCATATTTCTTTATTACCGTCAGCAAGACTAGGATTTTTCCTTAGTTTAAAATTTTTATTAAAAAAAAATGATGAAGTAATTTTTTCTTCAATGAGCTTTCCACTGTATATTAAAATTGCAAGGCAACTTGATTTAAGAGTAACATTGGTAGATGTTTCAGAAAAAGATCTAAATATAGATGCCTCTAAAATAGAAGAAAAAATAAATAAAAATACTAAGGCAATAATAGCAACTCATTTATTTGGTTATCCTTGTGAAATAGAAAAAATAAAAAAAATTTGTGAAAAGCATAATTTGTTATTAATAGAGGACTGTGCACAGTCATTTAATTCAAAAATCAAAAATATTGAAACTGGAAATTTTGGGGATGTGGGTATAACAAGTACAAGTTTACTTAAAATTCCCACGACTTTAAGTGGTGGAATTTTAATTTCTAAAAATAAAAACTTAGCAAATAAAGTAAATGAATGGCAAGAAATGAATTTAAAAAATAATATGTCTTTAAAATTTAAACTTTTTATAAAGGTAACTTTGTCAATTTTAAATTCATATCCAATAATTTATTCCATGCTATCTGATAAAATATTTAATTTTTTATTTAAATATAATCCGAAAATATATAGAAAAATTTTATATTCAGGAATGGGTGTTAAAGAACTCAAATATGATCCCTTAGAAAGACCTAAGCTGGCAAAATACCAAATAACAACAGGAATTAGTCAGGTAAATCGATGTGATGAAATGAATAGAATTAGAAAATTGCACTCTGTATTTTTTCAAGAAACTTTTAAAAAACATGACAACATAATTGTTATAAATAATCATTTTGAAGATAAATGGAATCATCAATATTTTGTAATCCTAATTAAAAAAAATTTTGATAAAATTAATAAAGAGCTTTTTAGATTAGGAATTCACGCCATGGATGAAAATGTCTGGGACTGCTCAAAATATAATTTCAATATAGAAAATAAAAAAGAATTATTCCCAGTAACTGAAATGGTAAATGGAAAATTATTGAGAATACAAAATAATTCCTTTTTAAATAAAAAAAATATTCAGGAAATTGCAAAAAAAATGATTAATGAAAATAATAAAGTTTAAAAGATTCAAAAGTATTGATGGATTTGTTGATCAAAATTTAAAATACACTGATATTAAAAAAATAAATTTTTTAGAAAAATATAAAAGCTTTAGCTTTATAGGAAAGGGTAATTCTATTTCAGGATTACCTTATGATAATAAAAGTCTTTTGATTAATTACAATATTGAAGACAAGTTTGAGTTTGACAAAAAAAAATCTGAGTTAAGTGTAAATGGGAATATTGAAGTTTACAAAATTCATAATTATCTATTGAAGAAAAAGTTATACTTTCCATCTTTTCCATCATATTCCAATGTAACTGCTGCCGCTTGTATTGCAAACTGTGTTCATGGGTTAAATCCTAAAATGGGAATAATAAAAGATTTTGTCAAAGAAATTAAAATTTATAATCCAAATTTTGGATTTAAAACATTAAGTTTAAAAAAAAATAAAAAATTATTTTTTTTAACAATTGGTGGAATGGGATTAACTGGGTTGATTATAAATATTAAATTTAAGACACTTAAACTAATATCTTCAAATCTTAAAATAGAAAAAAATACAGAATTTACAGATTTAATTCATATGTATAAATATCTTCTAAATAATAATTATTTTTATAATCAAAATAACATTTTTATTGATTTAAAAAAAAGCAAAGTGCTTGGAAGGTTTTCATCTGGGAATCTCAGTCAAAAAAAAATTAATTTACAATTTATTAGTATTAAGAATATTAATTCAATTAGATTAGGTTTTTTTAAATTTACTATTTTTAAAAAATTATTTGAAAAATTAATTTTATTTAAAGAGCAAAAGTTTAAAAAATTAAATATACATATCAACGATGCTTTTTATCCATCTAATAGTAGACTTATATACTTTAACTTGATGGATAAAAAATTTATTGAATACCAGTCGATTATCCCCCATCATAATGTCGTACCTTTTCTTAAAGATCTAAAAGTTATGGTAGATAAACATTCACCACTAATTTCACTTTGTCATTTAAAAATTTTTAATGGAAAATCGCATTATTTGCAATTTGATGGTAAGGGTCTAGCAATAAGCATTCACCTAACAGTTAACTCGAAATTTAACATCTTTTATAAAAAATTAAACAATCTAAACCATAAATATAATTGTAAGATTAATATCTATAAAAATTCACTTGTAAAAATTAAAGATATAAAAAAATCATATGGAAAAAATTATGATAATTTTAAACGTGAAATAATTAAATTAAATCATAAATTTATTATTGTTAATCGAATTTTCAATAATAAAGATTTTTACAAAAAAAGATAAAGTGTACCAAAAAGTTGTAACATTTTTTAAAAAAGGAATCTGGCTTAGGTCAACTGTTGTAAATTGATTGAACTGTATCTATTGTCGTACCAGTATCATTTAATATAGAAAAAATTATTAAATAAGAAAGATTAATTTAAAATTAATTATTAGTGCAAAAATCCTTAATTATATTCATTGGTATTCTGCTAGCGTATGGATTAAAGTAATAGATACTCCCTTTAGTGTATCCATGTTTCTCAATTATCTTGCAGAGTTTATATGTTTCATCAAATTTTAATTTATTCTTTGAAGCTTCTATTTGCTTTTGATTTATCAAGAATATTAAAACTAAGGATAGTGTTGCAAGAATTAGTGAGGTTTTTTTTCCATATCTGTTTAACACAACACCAAGAATTAAAACAACTAGGTAGTCAGAATAAACAAAATATCTATCAAACCCTTCTCCTCTCATAAAACTGACCTGAGAAATAAAAAAAATAGCTAAGAAAGTAGCAAAAAGCAATTTTTTCTCTCTTATACTATGTTTATTTAATGAAAAAATTAATCCTATAATTGAAGCTATAAAGATAATTAAATAAGAATTTAATGTAGCAAAGAAGAAATTTAGTATAGCGAAAGTATTACTTACAGACAAATCAATTAAAGTTAATAAAAAATCAATAAATGATGATGATGAAACAAGCTCTGATTTGTAGATAATAGAGTGTTTTACTACTTCAAATATAGTTTTATGTAATATTGATGGAGTAGATGATGGGTGGAGAAAAACAATAATATTAAAAAATATATATCCAGCAATTAATGAAAGATTAAAAATTATTAAATTATTTTTTAGAGTTGAGTCATCTGAAATTTTATAAAAGTAAATGTTTATTATGGTAATCAAAAAAATTAAAAGTAACCATGTTTTAAAGTCTTTACCAAAAATTAATGACTTAAATGTGATAAGAAGTATTAAAAATAAAATAACTTGAAAAATTATTTTATTTTTATTTATATTTTCTAAAAAAGAAAAATTATAAGATATTTTTTTTTCATTAATATAAAACGTAAATAATAGTATGGCAGGTATATAAAAAATTACTTGGGATTTCTCTAAAATTGAAAAAAAAAGTAAACTAAAGAAAGATACAAAATATATTATTTTTTTTTTTTCAAAAAAAATTTTTAAGGCTATTAAAGATAAAATAAGAAAAAGTACAGAAAATGTTTCTGACCTTATAGTTGTTAAGTTATTAAGATTTCCATAAAGGTAAAAAACTATAACAGCCAGTATGAAAGAAAAAACTTTTCTTTTAAAAATTATGTTAAATAAATAAGTAATAGCAACTGCTACCAAAGCATTAACACCAACCGATAAGCATCTTAGATGAAAAATAATGTCTTGAAATATTTCATTAAGCCCTAAAACTTCAATTGTAGGTGTTAAATTATGGACATTACCTACCACTTGACTAAATTTATAAATATCTATAAATCCAAAAAAATTTAATAATTTAAGATAAAATGAAGAAGAAAGAATAGTAAAATACGCAGAGTGATCTGTATACTCTTGAATTATTGATGAATTAAATAACAATGCGTTGTATGCTATGGGCAGCTCTTGATCAAATTTTGACGTCCAATGTCTATCTAAGTTAAATAAATCTGCATAATAGAAAGAGACAGAGAGAAAAAATAATATTAAGCAAAGAGCATATATCGTTTCATTTATAAATTTATTTTTCATCATATTGACTTTTCAAAATTTATTAAACTTTTAAAAAAAGTTTAACCATATAAACAAGTATTTTAAACCCATCCTGAAATGCTTTCACTTTTTTAATTCCATGAATTCTAATTCTTTCAAAACTTGGGGTTTCTATATACATTGCATTCATTCTTTTCATTTTGACTGGAATTTCAACGCATAAACAAAAATCATTGCTTTCTAAATTTAGTAATTTAAAAGATTTGGTTTTGCCCAAAATGAATGTGTACAATATATCTGATAATCTTAGAGAAAATAAGATATTTCCCAATGCTGAAAAAATAAAATTTCCTACTTTTGTAACAATTGTATCATCATCACTTCCAGCACCTTTTAAATATCTTGAAGCAAACACATAATCTCGATCTTTACAAAATTCTAACATTTCATTAAGATATTTTGGGTCAAATGATCCATCTGCATTAAAAATACAAAGATGTTCAGTTTTCACTGCATTGATACCTTCAATAATGGCATTTCCATATCCCCTGCCTTTTTGAAAAATTATCTTACAATTAAAACCTTTGATAGCTTCAATTGTAAGTAAATCACTCTCCTCTAGAATTACTATGACAGCACAATTAAAATCTTTAATCTCATTAAGAACTAATGGTAAAGAACCTTCTTCTCTTTTTGCGGGTATTACTAATGTTAAACTTTCCATACTTATGATTTATTCTCTTTTACTTATCTGTTAATCCTCTTTTATAAAAATTTTTATCATTAAAAATTCGGTTAACAATAAAAAATATTATCCTAAACAGATAATTTTTAGTATTTTCACGATTCTTTAAATATTGATTCAATTTAAACTAGTCAATATCGCAATAGAACCAGAATATTCTAAAAATAAAATAATTTTATTAATATTTTCTATGTACATTACATCTCTAACTCTATCTCCGATTTGAATAATGTAGTGATCTTCAACTTGATAATCTTTGTTTAATACAACTTTGTGAAGTGATAGACCTTGTTGTCTAAAAGCCAATGCACCCATATATAGTACGTGTTTATCAAATAATTTTTCAAATTTTTCTGTTTTTATAATTTGGGTTGGTGCAACTGATGGGGTGAAGTGCATTAAAGGTTCTTCAAAAGCATATTCTGAGTGAGATTTATATAGTGGTGCTCTTTTATACTGATCAGCAAATTTCATAAAATCGTATCCATAGTGCTCACCATATGAGGCTAAAGGCCAACCAAAATTTTTTACATCTTTATTATCAAGATCTGAGATAAGGTTTATTTCATCACCACCCTTTGGTCCATTCTCAGATAAAAATATTTGATCATTCTCTTTATCGTAAAATACACCCATATGATTTCTGTGTCCCATTGAAAGTATCTCAATATTTTTACTTTCAGTATTTATTGCAATAGTTTTGCCTAATAAACTATTTTTGTCTTGTGCTAAAACTTCTCTTTTTTTAAATCTATTATCTTGCTCTACTAGTTCACCTGATAACCAATCTCCTATACTCATTATGATTTTATTATCTTTATAATTAGACAAAGTTCCACCTGAACCAACCGTCGAAACTGGTGAGCATTCATTAGTGTCAAAAAACTTCTCAAATTTTAAACTATCTAAATTTAGATCCGACACTAGAACAACATTTGTAAAACATGCTTCTTTTTTTTTCTTAATAAAAGACACATAAATTCTATTGTCTTTTATTAGAACATGCCTGGTAATTGCTACCGCTGTTCCAAGACCATAATCAGGGTCAATTAATTCAAGAATATTAGATTTTATCCTTTTAAAATTTAACTTATTTGAACTTAATTGATCAAGAGGCATATAATAAATCAGACCAACTCCATTCATTAAAAAAAGGTTATCCTCATTTTTTGCAAAGTAAGCTCTAGGACCCAATAATGTAAAAATAGGGTTTGTATAAATTTTTAAATTATAATTTATGTCTTTTTGATTAACAGATTTTAAAAGCTTTTTTTCTTCAGAAAAATAAAAGCTTGGTGTTGTTGAATAATTAGTTATTTTTTCAAC
>Ga0209383_1000468_pt1 | contig 28891 bp, 24 predicted proteins | sample CoawatmetaG02DNA_FD_187510 | JGI IMG/M metagenome (GOLD analysis project Ga0209383, IMG submission 187510) | Marine microbial communities from the West Antarctic Peninsula - Coastal water metaG029-DNA (SPAdes) (version 2) | ecosystem: Environmental > Aquatic > Marine > Coastal ... | reverse complement strand
CACGTTCGACAGCGTTTCCGTTTTCATCCCAGATGGTCACGTTCTTTCTTTCGACGAGAGCGACGTCGCCCTCATCAAGAAACTGAAATTTTCGCGTTACGGGAAGAAGCGCTGCCACGTCAGAGGCAATAAAGTTTTCATCAATACCCAGACCAATAACAACCGGGCAGCCCTGTCTTGCTAGTACCAGCTTTTCGGGGTCGTCAGCGCTCATAACAACCAGTGCATAAGCCCCCTCAAGTTCAGCGACTGTTTTCCTAACAGCCTCAACAATATCGTCGGATTTCTTGCGGTGAAGGTCGACGCGATGCGCCACCACTTCAGTGTCGGTGTCGGAGGTAAACTCATAGCCATTTTTCTTCAGATCTTCACGCAGCTCTTCATAGTTTTCAATGATGCCGTTGTGAATAATCGCAATGTTTGATCCGGACATATGCGGATGCGCATTAGCTTCATTCGGCGCTCCGTGTGTAGCCCATCGAGTATGCGATATGCCGGTGCCACCACTCGTCGGAGTTTTCTCAAGTGCCTTTTGCAGCTGGACAACTTTTCCGACGCGGCGGACGCGTGAAATATTGCCGTCGGCAAGAATGGCCATGCCCGCGGAATCATAGCCGCGATACTCGAGGCGTCGCAGACCTTCGATAAGAATGGGCACAACGTTTCTTTCAGCAACAGCGCCAACAATTCCGCACATCTATTTTGATTCCTTCTTGTTTGGCCTGGTCCAATCTTCAATATTTTTCTGTTTCGCTCGAGCGACTGTCAGCACGCCTTCTGGAACGCTCTTGGAGATTGTCGACCCGGCGCCGACTGTTGCTCCCTTGCCAATACTCACGGGAGCAATCAAGTTAACGTTGGAGCCGATAGACGCGTCGTCTCCGATGGTGGTTTTGTGTTTATTCACGCCATCGTAGTTACACGTGATCGTGCCCGCGCCAACATTAACGCCTGAACCGATCTCGGCATCACCGATATAGGTCAGGTGATTTACCTTACTACCGTCAGCAATCGTGCTTTTCTTCACTTCAACAAAATTGCCGATCTTGACCTCATTCGCGAGCTCCGCGCCAGGCCGTAATCTTGCGAACGGCCCGATCTCGCAGCTGTTGCCTGTTGATGCGCCTTCAATATGACAATTTGAATGGATAACATTACCCGCGCCCAGCCTGCTGTCACGAATCAGGTTGTTGGACTCGATTTTGGTACCGTCACCCAAATGCACGTCACCTTCGAACACGGCGTTTACATCGATGAATACATCCTTGCCACAGCTGAGTGTTCCGCGTATATCCACGCGAGCGGGGTCGGCAAAACCGACACCTTCGGCCATCAGCTCGTCAACAAGCCTTGCTTGCAGTGCTCGTTCGGCTTCTGCCAGTTGTTTCTTATCGTTGATACCCATTACCTCCACGCTGCTATCGGCCTTAATGCCGTGTACTTCGACGCCATCCGCAACCGCCATTGCAATTACGTCAGTCAGATAATACTCGCCCTGAGAATTATCGTTACTCAGGTTCGTGAGCCAATTCTTAAGACCTTCACCCGGACATAAGAACACGCCTGTGTTGATTTCAGTCAGTGCCAACTCGTCCTCACTGGCATCTTTTTGTTCAACGATACGGCTTACACCCTCGTCATTGCGAACGATGCGGCCATAACCTGTCGGGTCGTCCATATCGACTGTCAAAACAGCCATGCCTGTATCCGGGGTTTCCTCCAACAGGCGGTCCAATGTGGCTGACTGTAGTAGTGGCACGTCACCGGCAAGGATTAATACACGACTCGCGCTCAGCGTATCAGGCATGGCTTGCTGCACGGCATGCCCGGTACCCAGTTGCTCAGCCTGCAGGGCCCATCGAACGCCAGTAGCCGGAAATGCGGCTTGAACCGCCTCACCTCCATGGCCATAGACCACGCACACGTCGTCCGCACCCAAATCATTGGCGCACGCCAGAACATGCGCCAGCAAAGGCTTCCCAGCCAAGGGTTGCAAGACTTTGGGCAGATCGGATCGCATGCGCGTCCCCTGTCCCGCTGCCAGAATAACGATACTCAGGCCCAAGCAGATCACTCCATAATTCGTAGCCAGCGGAATAATACAGGAAGTCCGGGACTGAGAACCGGCTTCAGCTCTCGTTAATCGGTGTGACGTATCCTATGACTATGCGAATTCTGGCTATTTTGCTGTTGTTTCCCCGGGGTTTCCGGGTGACCTGATCGGTATGGGCACGTGCCTGATCGTGGTTTCGCTTGCGACGCAGAAGCTTGATCCGCCGAAGTCAGCGCGCTGATATTGACGGCAACATCGTCAAATTGAAAGGCCGGCTGGGTATGCTAGGCCTCCATAGGGGCGGCCCCTAGGTCGCGAACGGCCCGAAATGAATTGTGGGGGGCTCCCACTCCTACGAGGGTATTAGCGTTTACCGCTTAGCTTCTGCGCAGCGCGGTAACGAGCGCGTGCTTCGGCCAATTCACCCTGGGCACGAGCGATATCAGTTTCTTCAGACGCGCCCTTCAATGCTTCTTCCGCTTCCTGTTGGGAAGTAAGTGCGGCTGCTTCATCGAGCTGATCACCGCGTAGAGCGGTATTGGCGAGAACCGTCACAAGGTACGGTTGCACTTCCAGTAGACCGCCGGTGATGTAGAAGCCCTCTTCTTTGCCGTTCTCATCCTGAACCCGAACTTCGCCAGGAGACAATGGAGTCAGCATCGGCGCATGACGCGGTGCGATGCCTACTTCGCCCATCTTCGCGGGTGCGAAAACCATCGAGGCGGTGCCTGAATAAATTTCGCCTTCAGCGGATACGATATCGACTTTAATAGTGGCCATGGTCGTTTCCTATTGGAAGTTTTTCGCGTTCTCTACAGCTTCCTCAATCGTGCCAACCATGTAGAAGGCCTGCTCGGGGATGTGGTCGTAGTCGCCATTAACGATACCGTTAAAACCGCGGATCGTTTCTGCCAGTGACACATATTTCCCAGGTGAGTTCGTGAAGACCTCAGCAACAAAGAAGGGCTGCGACAAGAACTTCTGAACCTTACGAGCGCGGATAACGACTTGCTTATCTTCTTCAGAAAGTTCATCCATACCCAGAATCGCGATGATGTCCTGCAGTTCTTTATAGCGCTGCAATACGGCCTGCACACCACGTGCACAATCGTAATGTTCCTGACCAATAATGAGCGGATCAAGAATTCGCGAGCTGGAATCAAGCGGATCAACAGCCGGGTAGATACCCAACTCAGCAATATTACGTGACAGTACGAGTGTCGCGTCCAAGTGAGCAAAGGTTGTCGCCGGAGACGGATCGGTTAAGTCATCCGCAGGTACGTATACAGCCTGGAATGATGTGATCGAGCCGGTCTTCGTTGAAGCGATACGCTCCTGCAGAATACCCATCTCCTCAGCCAGCGTTGGCTGGTAGCCTACCGCTGATGGCATACGTCCCAAGAGAGCTGACACTTCGGTTCCAGCGAGTGTGTAACGGTAGATGTTATCGATGAACATCAAAACGTCACGACCTTCGTCACGGAATGCTTCGGCCATAGTCAGACCGGTCAACGCTACTCGCAGGCGGTTACCTGGAGGTTCGTTCATCTGACCGTAAACTAACGAGACTTTATCGATAACGCCTGAGTCGGTCATCTCGTGGTAGAAGTCATTACCTTCACGAGTACGCTCACCGACACCTGCAAATACTGAGTAGCCACCATGCTCTTTAGCGATATTATTGATGAGCTCCATCAGCGTTACGGTCTTACCAACACCAGCACCGCCGAACAGGCCAACTTTACCACCCTTGGAGATCGGCATAATGAGATCGACAACCTTAATGCCGGTTTCGAGAAGCTCCGTCGTCGCAGCCTGCTCTTCGTATGAAGGGGGCAAACGGTGAATCGGCATACGCTTTTCTTCGCCGATCGGACCCGCGTTATCAATAGGCGTGCCCAGCACATCCATGATGCGGCCAAGTGTTTTCTCACCGACGGGTACTTGAATTGCAGACCCTGTGTTCGTAACGCTCATGCCGCGCTTCAGACCTTCCGAAGAACCCATGGCGATCGTGCGAACGATGCCGTCACCCAGCTGTTGCTGAACTTCGAGTGTGATTTTCGCATCATCAATAATCAACGCGTCATAAATTTTCGGGATTTGGCCTGCTGGGAACTCAACGTCCACAACAGCGCCAATTACCTGCACAGTAGTTCCGGTGCTCATACTATTTCCTTACCCTGATACGGCGGCTGCGCCACCGACAATTTCTGAAATTTCTTGTGTGATTGCTGCTTGTCGAGCTTTGTTGTACTTCAGCTGCAATGCATCAATGATGTCGCCAGCGTTATCGGTTGCTGACTTCATCGCCATCATCTTCGCTGCCATTTCGCACGCGAAGTTTTCAACCGCGCCGCGATAAACCTGCGACTCGATGTAACGTATCAATACTTCATCGAGCAACTCGCCGGCATCGGGCTCGTAAATGTAGTCCCAGTGGGCCTGCAAGTCTTCTTTGTCATTACCTACACCGCTGGCTGGCAATAACTGCGAAACGATTGGTGTCTGCGTCATCGAATTAACAAATTCATTATGAATGAGGTACAGGCGGTCAATTTTTCCTTCGCTGTAAGCGTCGAGCATGATCTTAATCGAACCAATCAATTCATTAACGCTCGGCCTATCACCCAGGTGCGTTGCGGTTCCGATTACGCTGCCACCCATGCGACGGAAGAAAGCGACAGCCTTCGCTCCAACCAGCGCGAGATCAACTTCAACGTTTTCACCCTTCCACTTCGCCATCTCGCCGATTGTCGCCTTGAATGTGTTGGCGTTAAGGCCACCACAAAGACCACGGTCTGTAGAAATCACAATGTAACCAACCCGCTTCACTTTGCGCTCCGTCAAGTACGGATGCTTGTAATCAGGATTGGCATGCGCGAGGTGACCGACCACACGACGAATGCGTTCTGCATATGGGCGTGACGCCTCCATCTGCTTCTGCGCTTTACGGATCTTGCTCGCTGCGACTTTTTCCATCGCACTCGTAATCTTCTGCATGTTCTTTACAGAGGCTATCTTCGAGCGTATTTCTTTCTCACCGGCCACGCGTCTAGTCCTTCCGACCTAAGTCGATGAGGCTATGCGTTGAACGAATGTAGTTATTGGTGTGCATTGACATGAACGGCCCCTTAGTAAGCGCCTTTCTCAGCGAACGCTTCGCAAACACCCTTAAGGCTAGCTGCGATGTCGTCGTTGTAATCACCCGAGGCATTGATGCTGTCGAGGACATCCGCGTGGTTCGCGCGAGCGAAGTCATGCAGTGCCTCTTCGTAATCAACAACTTTGTCCACAGAAACCGGATCAATGAAGCCTTCGTTAACAGCGAACAGTGACAAGCCCATTTCAGCAACTGACAAAGGCGAGTACTGCTTCTGCTTCATAAGTTCGGTAGCACGCTCACCACGCTCGAGCTGCGCGCGTGTTGCGGCATCGAGATCAGATGCGAACTGTGCGAAAGCCGCGAGCTCGCGATACTGAGCCAACGCGAGTCGAACACCGCCACCGAGCTTCTTAATGATCTTCGTCTGCGCTGCACCACCTACACGAGATACCGACAGACCAGCATTAATCGCCGGTCGAATACCTGCGTTAAAGAGATCGGACTCGAGGAAGATCTGACCATCGGTAATCGAAATTACGTTGGTCGGTACGAAAGCGGATACGTCACCACCCTGCGTCTCAATGATCGGCAATGCTGTGAGTGAACCGGTCTTGCCCTTAACCTTACCATCAGTAATTTTTTCGATGTATTCCGCGTTTACGCGTGATGCACGCTCAAGCAAGCGGGAATGCAGGTAGAAAACGTCACCTGGGTAAGCTTCGCGACCCGGTGGACGGCGCAGCAGCAGTGATACCTGACGGTATGCCCATGCCTGCTTCGTAAGATCGTCAAAGACGATCAGTGCGTCTTCGCCCTTGTCGAGGAAGTACTCACCCATCGACGTACCGGCGTACGGTGCGATGTATTGCATGGCCGGGCTATCAGCAGCAGCAGCAGCCACAATAATTGTGTGTGCAAGCGCGCCTTCTTCTTCTAGCTTCCTTACAACGCTCGCGATTGATGATTGTTTCTGACCAATGGCGACGTAGATGCACTTAATGCCTGTGCCACGCTGGTTAATTATCGCGTCGACAGCTACAGCGGTCTTACCCGTCTGACGATCGCCAATAATCAGCTCACGCTGGCCACGGCCGATGGGCACCATCGCATCAATTGATTTGAGGCCGGTCTGTACCGGCTGATCAACAGACTTACGCTCAATTACGCCCGGGGCAACTTTCTCGATCGGCGCTGTACTTTCTGCGTCAATTGGGCCCTTACCGTCGATTGGCCTACCGAGTGCGTCAACAACGCGGCCCAGCATGGCCTCACCAATAGGCACCTCAAGTATACGACCGGTCGTCTTAACCGTGTCGCCTTCCGAAATGTGTTTATAGTCACCGAGGACAACCGCACCAACCGAATCCTGCTCAAGGTTGAGGGCCATACCGAAGGTGTTCTGCGGGAACTCGAGCATTTCGCCATAACGTGCATCGGCCAGACCATGAATGCGAACGATGCCGTCGGTTACTGCGATTACAGTACCAACATCGCGCGCTTCCGCGGACGCTTCGAAGTTCTCGATGCGCTCTTTAATCAGCGTGCTGATTTCAGAAGCTTTGAGTGCCATTTTCCTTTCCTCTTTATTTGATCAGTGCGATGGCAAGGCTTTCGAGCCTCGCACGCAATGATCCATCAATTACGACATCACCGGCACGAATTACTGCGCCACCGATGAGGTTTTCGTCTATTTCTGTTTCAACGTTAACATCACAGCCGAGTCGCTTTTTGAGCGCCACCGCAATGTCACCAACCTGGTTTTTGCTTAGTTCTGCAGCTGACGTGACGACAGCATCGACCGTGTTCTCGACTTTTGCCTTCTGCGCCTCGTAATGCTCCGCGATCTCCGGCATTACGGCTATGCGGCGATTTTCCAACAACAACTTGAGAAAGTTCGTGCCTTTGTCGTTATCGCCTGCGAGCAATTTGGCGCCGGCCTGCTTGAACAGCCCCATCAGGAACTCAAGGCGCTGCTCGTTGCTGAACTCCGGATTTGTGAGGTATTCAACGAGGTCGCCGTCGGCCAGCAGCTCTCCGGCCACCGTCAGTGACTCAGACCACTGACCGAGATCGCCTTCTTCATTAGCGATATCGAAAACGGCCCGTGCGTACGGTCGCGCTACTGTGTTGTTATCAGCCATGACGTCCTAGAGCTCCTGGGCCAACTTGCCCAAAATATCGTCATGCGCCTTGCCGTCGATCTCACGATTCAGGATCTTTTCTGCGCTCGCGATAGCGATAGCAGAAACCTGGCCACGTAGTTCTTCGCGTGCGCGATTTGCCTCTTGCTCGATCTCGGCTTTGGCCACGCTTAATTGACGTTCACGCTCTTTCACACCATGCAATTTACCGTCAGCGACGATCTCATTTGCACGCGAATTTGCAGAATCGAGAATGCTGGTTGCTTGCTTACGAGCTTCGACGACGATTTCGTCAGCTTCTGCGGCTGCCTTAACCAACGACTCTTTGCCCTTGTCGGCGGCGGCGAGGCCTTCCTCTATCTGCTGTTGGCGCTCTTCGAGCGCGGCAAGCAGTGGTGGCCAAATGAATTTCATACAGAACCAGACGAACACGATCATAGCGATCGACTGGCCGATGAGAGTCATATTAATATCCACTGGATACTCCTGTTTGTAGGATCGGCCCCAAGGTCGCTCCTACCTACGTTCAAGCCTAGGTTTAATTAAAGGCCTGCAGCCGCTTGTGCTGCCTGCAACTGACCAACAAACGGGTTTGCGAACGCGAAGAACAACGCGATACCAACACCGATCATTGCGACAGCATCGAGCAATGCTACGACGATGAACATCTTCGTCTGCAACATCGGGGCGAGCTCCGGCTGACGTGCAGCACCTTCGAGAAAGCGTCCACCCAGAAGGCCCATACCAATGCCCACGCCAAGTGCGCCGAGGCCAATCAAAAGTGCGACGGCAATCGCCGTTAAACCAATAACAGTTTCCATCATTTTCTCCTGCGGAGGACTAAGTCCAACTTATTGAATTTAAAAGTAAATATTCTTAATGTGATTCCGATGCCAAGCTTAAATATACTATGGTCAGCATCATGAAAATAAAGGCCTGAAGCGTGATAATCAGGACGTGAAATATCGCCCAGCCAACGTGAAGCAGCCCGCCACCGCCACCCAGCAACAAACCGCCGCTGAACATCGTCGCAATCAATATGAAGATGAGCTCACCCGCAAACATATTGCCGAATAGGCGCAGCGACAGTGATATCGGCTTCGCGATTAAGGCCACGGATTCAAGCAAAAAATTGAAAGCGATCATGAACGGCGCGGCGATGAGGCCTAGGCCCTTTGTCGGCGGTGCGATCGGATGCAAGGTCATCTCTTTGACGAAGCCCATTACGCCCTTATTCTTGATCGTATAAAAAATGATTAGGAAGAAAACGGCGATCGACATGCCAAAGGTCACGTTGACGTCGGTGGACGGAACGACCTTCATATAGGTGATGCCAGCGGCACTCGCAACTGACGGAATCCAGTCGACCGGTATCAAGTCCATGAAGTTCATCAGAAACACCCAGACAAAAATCGTCAGACCAAGTGGCGCGATCAAGCGACTTTTACCGTGGAAGGTATCTTTTACGCTACCGTCGACGAATTCGACGATGATTTCGACCAGCGCCTGAAACTTTGTTGGTTTGCCAGAAGACGTTTTCTTGGCAGCACCGCGAAACAGGACGACGAAGATCAGGCCAAGCAAAACCGACCAGAACATCGAATCAACATTAATCGCCATTGGGTTACCCGAACAGATATCCGCCGCGTTGTGGCCAACGTTCATCACCCACTCACCACTATCGGCCTTGCAGGCCTGGAGGTTCTGGAGGTGATGAGCTATATAGTCGCCCGTGGTTAAGGGGCCGTGTCCGCCTTCAGCTGCCATTCGAGTTGTCCGTATCCTGTTCTTGTCGCATCAGGAGTCCTGAAAAGATCACCAACTGCGTCGTAATAAATCCTGCAAAAAGCGCCGCTGCCGTCAGCGGCTTAACCAGCGTGAACACCAGCGTGAAAAACAACACGGTGAGCGCCAGCTTACCTATTTCGCCAATCCAGGCCGCACCGACCAGGGCCTCTGCCCCTGGGTCCCTGCGCGGCGCCACTAGCCGTAAAGCCAAGAAAGCGTTCGGGATGATACAAATCAGGCTTCCGAGTGCTGCCGAGTAGCCAACGACCCTGCCAAAAAAAACCCAGAGAACTGCGGCCAAGCCCATACCAACCAAAAACTGCCACATTAGGACCCGGGGAATAGTGAGATCCATTTCTCTATGCCTCCGGCACTAAAAACGCCACTTCCATCGGGATAACCGGCAGTCGGTGGCGTCTGGTTTGATGTTTCCATGCGGACCTTCAAATAGCGTGCGCATTATAGTGGCAGCGCATAAGCAAGGCAACACAAATACCCTATATTCGATAGGGTATTTCGGGCCTCTTTTCCCTTTATTTCTATAGGTTTTTCGCGAATTTCCCCCAATGCGCCGCGGAACACATTTGAGTCCGCCTGAAGGCCATATAAATAGAGGGTGATTTGACAAAGCATTGCCACTCAATATATTTTTTAATTGCCAGTGAAGCCATGCGCACGAAACATTCCCTGAACGATGTTGTGAGGGAAATGAGCTTTACGTTGAGCTTTGACATTCGAGTTTTTAAAGGCCATCGAATGCGGCAAGATACAGTGCTTTTTGATATCAGAGGCCGTCATTCCAAGCATCATCCGTCGCATTTACTCTGCAAAAGACGATTCTGAGGAAAAGATGACATAAATGCCTGAATTACTTGATGTGCTTTAAGATACCGTCGAGTTCGTCGAGGCTGTTGTAATTGATTACCAGCTTACCAGCACCGTTAGCAGTGTGATCGACGCTGACCTTCGCGCCCAGCTTTTCAGAAATTTCAATTTCCAGACGTCGTATGTCGGCATTCTGCGCTGGCGTTTTCTTTAGGAGCGTAGCACTGCCGCCCTCCAGAATGCGCTTAACCAAGACTTCGGTCTCGCGAACTGACAAACCCTTTTTGACAACCTGTCGCGCCGCGTCGAATTGCTGTGTAGCGTTTGCGATGCCTAGAAGCGCGCGCGCATGACCCATATCCAGCTTTCGGTCCTCGAGCAAAGGCTTCACTTTGTCGGACAGGTCCTGAAGCCGTAGCAGATTGCTGACTGAAGCACGTGAGCGACCCACCGCCTGAGCAGCCTCGGCATGGGTTAGATCAAACTCACGAATCAAGCGATCAAGGGCGCGCGACTCTTCCAGAGGGTTCAGGTCCTCGCGCTGAATATTCTCGATAAGTGCCATCGCGATGGCATCTTCGTCAGGAACATCTCGAATAACGGCCGGAATTTCGGCAAGACCAGCCATTTGCGCGGCACGCCAGCGGCGCTCACCAGCGATTATCTCATAGCGTTGTATGCCATCTTTTTTGGCTATTGGTCGGGCGACGATAGGCTGAACAATGCCCTGCGATTTGATGGACACTGCAAGCTCTTCAAGCGAGTCCTGCCGCATGTTCACTCGCGGCTGGTACTGGCCGCGCTGCAAATGCTCTAACGGCAAATTCTTTAGCCCATCATCGCTCGGGGCGCTCACCGTTTCTGGTCGCGAAACGGTCACCATTGGCTTGGATAGCAGTGCATCGAGGCCGCGGCCCAGTCTTTTCTTTGGTGACATCTTAGGTCTCGAGCGCCGAACGCGCGCCTATGGTGGTCATACGGCTTCGGCCATGCGCTCATCTTCTCGTCGCAGCACTTCGCCGGCCAGGGCCAGATACGCGATAGCGCCGCGCGATGAACGATCGTGCAGCAATATTGGCAGACCAAAGCTCGGCGCCTCGGCTAAACGGATATTGCGTGGCACAACCGTGCGGAATACTTTTCGATCAAAGTGCTCGATCAGCTGCATCGACACTTCGTTGGAGAGATTGATGCGCGGGTCAAACATCGTGCGAAGAATGCCGTACATCTCAAGAGTTGGATTAACCGACTCACGAATCTGTTCAATCGTACGAAGCAAGGAACTCAAACCCTCCAGCGCATAGTACTCACACTGCATTGGAATCAAGACGCCATCCGCTGCCGTCAGCGCATTAACGGTCAACATATTTATCGACGGCGGACAGTCGATCAATATGAAATCATAAAGCCCAGCAACCGGTGCGAGCGCCTTCTTCAGCTTCATTTCGCGACCGATTTCCTGCAGCAAATTCACCTCCGCAAGCGTCAGGTCCTCATTTCCCGGAAGAACCGCAAATCCGGCCTCGGGCGCTGATACAATCGTATCGGCCGCGGACGCCTCACCCAGTAAGACCTCGCAAACGGAGTTCTCGACTTCCATCTTATTCACACCGCAACCCATAGTTGCGTTGCCTTGCGGGTCCATATCAACCAGCAATACACGCCGCTGCGTTGCCGCCAGCGACGCCGCCAGATTAACGCACGTCGTGGTCTTACCGACTCCGCCTTTCTGGTTTGCTATCGCTATAATTCGTGTCATTTGACCCTGCTTTATACGGTGATTAACGTCTTAGCAGCACAGCGTGCCGCGATCCTTCATCAAGACCCGGCACATTGAGCTCCGTTACTACGTGACGCCACGGCAATCTTAGTTGATTGAATTGCTCTAGTTCTTCTGTCGGGTAGCGACCTTTCAGTGCTACAAACACCCCGTCCTCTCTTACGTGATGTCCGGCAATCTCCACGAGTCGCGGCAATGCAGCCAGCGCTCGGGCAATCACGGTATCAAAGCCATGGCCGGGTGCATAGTCCTCGGCGCGGGACTTGACCACGGAAACGTTGTCCAAACCGAGCAATCCTGCCGCATGTTCAACGAACATGACCTTCTTATTGTTGCTATCGAGCAGCGTAAAATGTCGCTCCGGTTGCACTATTGCGAGCGGCAGGCCTGGAAACCCGGGGCCCGTGCCAATGTCCAGCACCGACTTGCCTGCGATCAAGGGTGCAGCAACCACGCTGTCGAGCAGGTGCGAGGTAATCATCTCGTCCCTGTCCCTAATAGCGGTCAAATTGAACTTGCGATTCCAGCGCTCAAGCTCATCGAGCAGGATGCCGAGCTTCTCCGCCATGCCATCTGCAAATGGCTGATCCAGCCTGTCCAGCGCTTTTCGTATTGCTGCCGTCAATCGTCAAACGCTGCGAGAAGACCAAACACTGGCGGCAGAAGCGCCATCAATATGGCAACAGGCCTACGCGACGAGAAGCGCCATAAAGTCGTCAACAGCTGTTGCAGCGAGCTTTTCATAAGCTTTACGGAGTACATCAAGTTCATTCCATGTGCATATGCGTTCATGGTGGCACCCTACGTTGAAATTTTTACGACAGTCCGCCCGGTTACCGCGCCATCAATATAAGCCTGAAATGCGGCGGGCAGTTCATCGAATGAAATCGTGCGCTTACCTATCGTGTCAAGATGCCGCGGCTTTAGATCACCGCCGATTCTAGCCCATACAGCACGACGCAAGTCCGGCGGCGTATCGACCGAGTTAATGCCGAGCAGACAAACCGCCCGAAGAATAAAGGGCAACACAGTGGTGTTCAATGTCGCGCTCGCCGCTAGACCAATACTCGCAATATTGCCTCCATAGTTAACCGTCCGCGTAAGCCAGGTCAGATAATCACCGCCGAGATTATCGATCGCGCCACCCCACTGCATTTTTTCCATCGGGCGCTTGCTGAGATCGACCTGATCTCGCAGTAGAATTCGGCTGGCGCCGATCTCGCGAAGATACGGCTCCTGGGTCGCTTTACCCGTTAGCGCGACGATCTCATAACCGCGGCCCGCGAGCATATCGATCGCGATACTGCCAACCCCGCCCGTCGCGCCAGTCACAACTATCGGACCCAAGTCCGGCGACTGATTGTTCTGCTCCATACGATGAATAGCGAGCGCCGCCGTATAGCCGGCGGTACCAATTTGCATTGCCTCTACTGCCGTCATTCCGTCGGGAATCACCACGAGACTCTTGCTATCGATACGTGCGTATTGTGAATATCCACCGTCGACGGTTTCGCTTAATCCACAACCATTAACGAGCACTTCGGTACCGGGCTGAAACTTCGCATCTTCGGAGCTAACAACAACACCTGCCAGATCAATGCCACCGTTAAGTGGGTATCGCCGAAGTATTCGGCCAGCTCCAGTCGCGGCCAGCGCATCTTTATAGTTGATTGTTGAATGACTAACGCGAACGACAACGTTGCCTTCCGTCAGGTCGTCGAGCGTTAGCTCTTGAAACTCCGCGACGATATTGCCGTCTTTTTCGTTAATTCGGAAAGCGCGAAAACTGTCCATTACATCCCCTGTTTTTTTAGTCTTTGTAGCTAGGAAATAAAGCCTTACTCAGGCGCTTTTTTTCAGCTGCCGCTTCTTGAGATGAACCAGAATTAGCGAAACGGCCGATGGCGTCATGCCCTCAAGGCGTGATGCTTGTCCGAGCGTTGCAGGTCGAGCCGCAACAAGCCTTTGCCGCGCTTCGTTCGACAAACCATTAACGCTTTCGTAGTCGATGTCTTCCGGAAGACGCAAGGATTCTTGCTTGGCCTGCTTCGCAATCTCCCGCTCCTGACGCTCGATGTACCCCGAATACTTGGCTTGTACATCGAGTTGCAGCGCTATTTGTTCGCGCTGCTCGTCGTTGGCCAGCGCACTCAGATCACCGCCGCCAACCCCGTCCATGGTGGTGACCTGACGGTAGTCGAGTTCAGGCCGTTTCAACAGCATCGCCGCCGTCGAATCGGCTGCTTTGACAAAGATACCCTCAAGACGCGAGCGCTCTTGCTCAACCGCCTCATACTTTGCGTTGTAAATCGCCCAGCGCTCATCATCAACCAGCCCAAGCTCGCGACCAATCGGCGTCAACCGCAAGTCAGCATTGTCTTCGCGCAGAGTAAGGCGATACTCAGCGCGACTCGTAAACATGCGGTAGGGCTCGCTTACGCCTCGCGTGATGAGGTCGTCGATCAACACGCCGATATAGGCTTCATGGCGCTCCGGGAACCAGCCCTCTTTATTTTGCGCTTGCCTCGCCGCGTTGATGCCAGCAAGCAGGCCTTGCGCGCCCGCTTCTTCATATCCTGTTGTGCCGTTGATCTGCCCCGCAAAATACAAGCCACTCACGTGTTTTGTCTCAAGCGTCGGCTTCAGATCGCGGGGATCGAAGTAGTCGTATTCAATGGCGTAACCAGGCTGTGTGATTTCTGCGCTTTCAAAGCCCGTGATCGAGCGTACGAATTGGATCTGAACCTCGTATGGCAGGCTGGTCGAAATACCGTTCGGGTATACAACGCTTGTCGTTAGGCCTTCTGGCTCGACAAATATCTGGTGCGAGGCCTTGTCTGCGAAACGAACAACCTTATCTTCGACCGACGGGCAGTAGCGAGGGCCGACGCCTTCTATCATACCGCTGTACATTGGTGACTGATCGAGCGCACCGCGAATAATGTCATGCGTCTCTTCGGTCGTGTTCGTTATATGACAGGAGATCTGCTGCGGGTGGTGGTGGCGCTCGCCAAGAAATGAAAACACCGGCGTCGGTTCATCACCTGGCTGCTCCTGCATCACTTCGTAGTTAAGTGTCTTACCGTCAAGTCTCGGCGGTGTTCCGGTCTTCAGACGCGCAACATTAAAAGGTAACGCTCGAAGCTTCGCGGCAAGGCTTGTCGATGGCGCATCGCCAACGCGGCCGCCCGCCTTTTCCGTTTTACCAATGAGGATCCGCCCTGCGAGGAATGTACCTGCGGTCAGTATCACGGTCTTGGCCGAAAACCGTTGTTCATCCTCAGTCACGACGCCGGAAACCCGGCCCCCCTCAAGAATAAGATCATCTACCGACTGTTGAACGACTGTCAGATTTTCCTGATTCGAAATCATGTTCTGAATCACACCGCGATACAGCTCGCGATCAGCTTGTGCCCGCGTTGCTCGCACCGCTGGCCCCTTGCTCGCATTAAGAATTCGAAACTGTATACCTGCCCGATCGATTGCTCGAGCCATGGCGCCGCCGAGAGCGTCGACTTCTTTTGTAAGGTGACCTTTTCCGATACCACCGATAGCCGGGTTGCAGCTCATCTGCCCCAACGTGTCGGTGCGGTGCGTGATCAACAGCGTCGATACGCCTGCCCGTGCGGACGCGAGACACGCCTCCGTTCCGGCATGGCCGCCGCCAATCACTATGACATCGTAGTTTATGGTCATGGGCTAAGGTGGTCAAAAAGTAACCAATCAGAGCCGCACATTTTAGTCTCTGGCCCACTTTTCCGCCATAGAAAATTTACTATTCTCAGGCCTTTCTCCAAGATACTTGGCTTTGCGCTCGGGTGTATCGCAAAGAAGACCCGCTGTGCTAAACACGGCCTTGTGCCCAGCCGATAGTTGACAAATCTGGGGGTTTGTCCAACATTGGGCCCTCCGTAGATAAGAATAATGACTATGGCTCTGTTCTCGGAACTTCGCCGCCGCAACGTATTCAAGGTTGCTCTTCTTTACGCTCTGGCCAGCCTGATCGTATTTTGGGTTGTCGGTGGAACGCTACTCGCCATTGGCGCCCCGGCCTGGGCAAATGAGTTTATATTCATGGTCATGCTAATCGGTTATCCGGTTGCGATGATCTTTGCGTGGTCTTACGAGATCACGCCTGATGGCTTGAAAAAATCTCTCGACGTTGATCAGACACAGTCCGTCGTTTTTAAGACTGGCCAAAAACTGAATGCCGCGATGGCGGTCTTTGCAGTACTTGGCGCTCTCGCCTTGGTCGGCGAGCGTTTGATGCCGACGTTTGAGCTTCCAAAAATTATCGAGCCGATCTTACTGCCACCTGTCTACGAGATTCCCGACAAAGATGGCGTACCCGAAGAAATTCGCGCATACACCCTGGATAACGGCCTGCGTATTATCGTTTGGCCGGACCACGATATCCCGAATGTGGTGATGTACAACTTTGTGCGGGCTGGCGGGCGAAACGAGTACCCAGGCATTACAGGCCTGTCGCACTTTTTCGAACACATGATGTTCAATGGCACTGAACGACGTGCCCAAGGGGAGTTTGACGGGTCCATGGAGGCCGTGGGTGGCGCAAATAACGCTTACACCTCGAAAGATTTTACCGTTTATCAGGACTGGTTCCCTCGCTCGGCCCTCGAAACCATTTTCGACCTTGAGGGTGATCGCCTCGAGAACCTCGCTATAGACCCAAGCGTTGTCGAGTCAGAGCGCGGTGTCGTTTACTCAGAGCGCCGCCTGCGATACGACAATGACAACTTCGGTCGTCTTTATTTGGAAGTGAATGCGACGGCATTCATCGCACATCCATATCAATTCCCCGTCATTGGTTGGTCGTCCGACGTAGAGAGCTGGACGCAAGAAGACCTCGAGTCATATTTCCGCACGTACTATGCGCCGAACAATCTAACGATGGTCTTTACGGGTGATGTCACGCCTGACGAAATTTTCGAGCTCTCCGAGAAATACTTTGGCGGCATTGATGCGCAAACACCACCGCAAGTAATTCGCACAACAGAACCAGAGCAACTGGGTGAGCGGCGCTTACTTGTTAAGGTCGATACACAAACACCGCTCCTCCATGTGACCTTCCATGCTGGCAGCGCGACCGACCCTATGACGCTACCATTGAGCGTTCTTCTAAACGTTCTCGTCGGTGGGGAGTCCTCGCGCCTGCACCGAGCTTTTGTTGAGGAAGAGCAGATCGCACTGTCGATTGATGGTTTTCAGATGGAGGGCATCGACCCAGGGCTCGTTTATTTTTACCTGACACTCCCGCCTGGTGCAGACATTGCCGCAACCGAAGGTCGATTACTTGAGGAGCTCTTGCGTATCGCGGAAACCGGCATCACCGAAGCAGAACTTAACAAGGCGCGAAATATTATGATCGCTGATTTCTGGCGTGGAATCTCAACCATCAATGGTAAGGCGTCCGCACTAGGCAATGCCGAAGTTTTCCACGGCGACTACCAGCATGCTTTCAGTTTGCCGGATGATTTATCCGCTGTTAGCGCCGAGCAAATTCAAGCTGTCGCGGCGGCTGTTTTCGATCGAAACAAAATGACAGTTGGGGTGTTGCGAGCCAGAGAAGAGGGAGAGCAATAATGTCGATCCGAAGCTCGACTTCCTGCCTCTTGTTAGTCCTTCTTACGTCAGTCGCTTTCGGCGATGGCGTTACATTACCTGCCGCCGAGCGTGTCGTTCTCGCCAACGGCACTGTGCTCATTCTTAACGAAAGCCATGATGTACCACTGATCGGGTTGCGCGCGATTGTTCGCGGCGGCGCGGCGGCCGACCCTATCGATAAGCATGGGCTCGCAGCCCTGTTTGCGGACCTACTACAAAAAGGCGCGGGCGAGCGCAGCTCAGCGGACTTCGCTGAGGCCATTGCATCCGTCGGTGGTAAGTTGGACGTGGCCGTCGGCCTCGAATCTGTAAACATATCTGCAAGCTTCATGGCCAAAGATGCCTCGTTCATGGTGGAGCTTGTTTCCGATATGCTACTAACGCCCCTATTAGACTCGAAAGAGTTCAGTGCACTGCGCGACCGGTCGATCAACCTCATTAAGGCGGCGAAAGGCTCTAACCCGGGCCAGCTAATGTCGAGCTACGCTAACGCCTTTCTGTTTGGTAACCACCCTTATGGCAACCCCGTCGGTGGCAGCGAGTCATCATTGGCAAAAATTACTCACGGCGATCTTATTGCTTACTACGCGGACATGGTCGGCTCTGATCGACTGATTGTTTCCGTGTCCGGCGATTTCGAAATCCCAGCAATGCAAGAGGCCTTGACCACTGCCTTCGGTGACTGGCGGCCAGCAGCAAAACCCCTGCAAGAGCTCGAAGCTCCGCTATCTGCGGACAGCAGCCGTGTTTTCCTCATCGACAAACCGGGCGCAACGCAGACCTATTTTCACATCGGAAATGTCGGTGTCGCGCGTAGCTTTTCTGGGCGCGCTGAGCTCGACTTAGCAAACACCATTTTCGGTGGCCGCTTCACATCAATGCTTGTAACTGAGCTAAGAACAAAGTCTGGTTTAAGTTATAGCGCATCCTCAAAGCTTTCGCGAAACGCTCAGCCCGGCTCCGTGTTCATTAGTTCTTTTACTGAGACTAGCACCACGACCGCGGCGCTTGACGTCGCGTTAGCGACATTAAATCGTCTGCACGATGGCGGCCTTGACGAGGCGATGATCGCTTCATCTCGAAATTACGTGATGGGGCAATTTCCGACCCGCTTTGAAACGGCGGGGCAACTTGCCGGTCACTTTGCGAGCCTCGAGGCTAATGGCCTAGACTCATCCTATATTAATGGCTATGGCGACAGCCTCTCGAGTGCAACAGTGGAGTCGATTGCGGCGGTCATTGATGCTGTCTATCCAGGGCCAGACGAGCTTGTATTTGTCATTCTCGGCGATGCCAAGCTGGTCCGTGAACAAGTTGCGCCGTACGGACCGATTACGGAGATATCGCTCTCTCGACCAAGGTTTCACCCTTAGGCCACCTGCAAAAACCTCGGTCTTGCCAACTTCGGTTACCTTTATTTCTCTGATGCGGCGGTCGTGAAAATCATTCCAGTAAGCATCAACAACCCGACTTTATTTTGATCCGATGAAGCCATGTAGGCTGAGCTCTGGCGGCTATTTACCGATGCAAAACTCGGAAAAGATGCGGCCCAACAAATCATCCGACGAGACGGCGCCGGTAATTTCGCCTAATGCCCGCTGGCTGAGGCGCAGTTCTTCTGCCAGCAATTCGCCAGCATGGGTTTCATCGAGCGCCGTTATACCAGTCGAAAAATGCATGGCTGCCAGCTCCAGAGCGTGCAGGTGGCGCTTGCGAGCAGTGAAGGCGCCTTCCCCTTGGTTTTCATATCCCGCGCTCTTTCGGATATGTTGGCGCAGCTCTGCCATGCCCTCACCCGTTGTAGCAGAGATCTGGACGATGTTCTGACCCGCCTCGGGCCGCGTTTCACAAAGATCCAGCTTATTCTGCACCTGGGTAATCGGCACGCCATCCGGTATTGCTTCGCCGATCGGTCCGGGCTCGAGGTCTGTTGCGTCCTGAATCCAAAGCACAGCGTCGGCGCTTTGTAGCGCCTGGCGCGCGCGACGAATTCCCTCGGCCTCAACACGGTCCGGATTTTCGCGGAGGCCCGCAGTGTCGACAAGCTCAACCGCAAGTCCGTCAATATCGATTTGCTCACGCAAGATATCACGTGTGGTTCCGGCAACCTCCGTGACAATCGCGGAGTCCTGGCCACTTAGGCGATTAAGCAAACTGGACTTGCCCGCATTTGGTTTGCCAATAATGACCACCTGAAAACCGTCGCGCAGTACACGCCCCTGTTGCGCCTGTTCTTGTAAGAGTGTGAATGCCTCGTCGCACTCTGTAAGCCGCCTAAGTAATAATTCGTCTGACAGGAAGTCAATTTCTTCTTCCGGAAAATCAATCGCTGCTTCCACATGCATTCGAAGGCGCGTTAGCTGATCTGCAAGAGCATCGACGGCTTTTGAAAACGCGCCTGACAACGATCGAAGTGCTGCTCGAGCGGCTTGTGTGGTTCCAGCATTAATTAAATCTGCAATGGCTTCGGCCTGAACAAGATCCAGCTTGTCGTTCAGGAAAGCACGTTGCGAAAACTCTCCCGGTGCGGCGCGGCGTGCGCCCATTTCCAGAGCTGCATCGACGACGAGCGACTGTACGAGTGGCCCACCGTGACCGTGAATTTCGAGCACGGCCTCACCCGTAAACGATGCGGGTGCAGGAAAATATAAGGCAAGTCCAGCGTCAATCTTTTGGCCGGCTTTGTTCCGGAAGCTTCTGTAAGTCGCCGTTCTGGGTTCCGGCAAGCTTCCGAGCATGGCTCTGGCGATCGCCTCTGTTCGCGCCCCAGATACGCGGACGACACCAACGCCACCAACGCCAGGCGGCGTCGCGGCAGCTACAATCGTGTCCGCAAGATTGATCATAGGTTCATCAGACCACAGACTGTCAGAGCGGCGCCAGCCTCAAGGCCAAGACGCCGCGCTCAGCGTTTGCTTTCTTTGGCTTCCCGCTCAACAACCTTGTTGATCTTCCACTGCTGGGCAATGGACAACAGCGTGTTGGTAACCCAATAAAGCACAAGACCAGACGGGAAGAACGCGAAGAACGCTGTGAACATAATCGGCATGATCTGCATCACTTTTGCCTGCACCGGATCAACCGGCGCGGGGTTCAGCTTTTGCTGCATAAACATCGCAGCACCCATGATCAATGGCAGAATGAAGTACGGATCCTTGGTTGAAAGGTCGGTGAGCCACAGGGCAAAAGGCGCTTGGCGCATCTCGACGCTTTCAAGTAGGACCCAGTAGAACGCGAGGAAAAATGGCATCTGAATCAGTATCGGCAAACAACCTGCTGCAGGATTCACTTTCTCACGCTTGTAGAGTTCCATCATCGCAGCACTGAGTGCTTGCTTATCGTCTTTGTAGCGATCCTGCAGCGCCTTCATGCGTGGTTGCAGGTTGCGCATCTTCGCCATCGACCGGCCGCTCGACTCTGTGAGCTTATAAAAAACGAGTTTAATCAGGAAGGTCACGAAAATAATTGCGACGCCCCAGTTGCCGATAAAGTCGAACACGGCACTGAGCAGCCAGAACAATGGCTGCGATATAATCGTCAACCAGCCGTAGTCAACTGTGAGCTTAAGGCTCTCGTCTATCTCTTCAAGTTGCGACTGGAGCTTCGGCCCAACAAAAACCATTGTCGAAAATATTTTGCTGGATCCCGGTGCAACAGACTGCACCTGACCGATAGTGCTTGCCGTTGAGCGATAGCCCTTTACCGACACGCGATAAGACTGTTCAGTGCCAGCCTCCGGCACAATGGCACTTAAGAAATGATGTTGAATAGCTCCCAGCCAGCCCGCGCTGGATTTGAACGTGCTTGGACCATCATCCATCAAGTCGTCGTGGTTATGTTTCTCAGATTTTTCACCATCGTAAACAATGGGTCCCGTATACGAATAGGAATCGACGTCGAACATCGAGCGTTCTTGTTCTTTCGAGATTCGTTGTATCGCCGAGTAATCCGTTCCGCGCCACAGCCCTGCGCCGCCATTTATGATCTCTTGCTCTATAGCGATCGCGTATCCGCCGCGCGTAAAACGATAGCGCTTTTCTACAACGATGCCGTCGGCGCTTCGCCACCGCAGCGGCACAACTAATTCATCAAAGCCATCTAGTGAATAAAAGCTGCTACCGCTCGAAAACATCGCCTGATGGTTGGGCTCTTCGCCCTCTCCAACGATTCTGAGGCCGGTCTGTATGGCGCCGAAGTTCGCGTCATCAGTGCTAAGCAACTGTATCAGTATGTCGGGTTGGTCCTTTGCTATCGGATAGCCCAGCATCCGCGCTGACTGTAGTGTGCCGCCCTCGGTGCTGATTTCTATATCCAATACATCGGTTGTGACGCGAATACTTGGCGCCGTGCTTGCGGTAGCTCTACCTGTCGTTAGTTCCGGCGCAGTCACATCGATCGGGAGCAGCGTATTCAGTGCGCCGTCAGTCGGCGCGCTGAGCTCTGGCAAATCCCCGCCTTCGGACGTTAGCTCCGACTGCAAAACCGCCTGGGACGTTGTCGCCACTGGTTGTTGTGCGTAGTCCTGAATCCAGGTTTGATATGTAATCCAACCTATGAGGCCGAAAAACGCCCAGATCAGCAGTCGTTGATTGTCCATCCGTTAACTTTCCTGCTTAATTAATTTCTGTTTTATCGACGAGCACTTCTTGAAGTGCCCTTCCAAGCTTTCAGTTATTGCATCATTTCTTGCCAGCGCTGCCGCTGGCTGATTGATAACCACTATGTCGAGACCCGCAAGCTGTCCTTGGTGATGTCGAAAAGACTCTCGAACGATTCTCTTAATACGATTGCGTGCTGTTGCCTTGCGACAGTTTTTTTTTGATATCGCCATTCCAAGTCGGGGTGGCGTGTCACTCTTCTTGCGACAAAGCACTGTAAAGAACTTATCCTGGCTGTGTGTGGCTTTTTCAAACACGCGACCGAACGAAGCAGCGTCAAGTAGCCTTTTCGATCGTTCAAACCGAAGGCTGTCGCTTTTCGTCAAAATTGAATTTGGATTCGTCGTCGTGACGGCCGTGTGAAACTTACGGCGTCAGCTGCGCGCGACCTTTGGCTCGGCGGCGCTTGAGTACGAGTCGCCCAGCTTTTGTGGCCATGCGAGCACGGAAACCGTGCGTGCGTGCGCGCTTGATTTTGCTGGGCTGATATGTGCGTTTCATGACTATTACCTTGAACGTTCACCGGCGAATTTTGACCGGGCTTTTAGAAGGTCGGCAAGGTTACTTATATGGCCTGACAGTGTCAATAGACGGATGTAAACCTTGGAGTTTCAGTATAGACTGCCCGGTCTTTCTATCGTCTTAATATTTGTCGTGGCCCAGCGATATTCTGGGTCATTTTGGGGAACCCGTTGTCTGCTGAATCGACGCTATGGAACCAGTGCCTTCGCGTCTTGCAGGCCGAGCTGCCCGAGCAGCAGTTCAACACCTGGATTCGGCCGCTTCAGGCGGTCGATGACGGGGCTGTCTTGCGCTTGCTGGCTCCCAACCGCTTTGTCGTCGACTGGCTGCAGCAGCACCACCTGCAGCGGATGTTGCAACTTGTGGAAGAAAGCGGTGGCGGCACAGAGCTTGTGATTGAAGTCGGTTCGCGACGCGGTCCTGCGGCCGCTATCACAAGCACAAGCACCAGCAACAGACCGAGAGCCACCCCAATTCAAGCTGCGAGTCACTCGCCGATCGCGTCTCGTCTTAACCCTTTATTTACCTTTGATAATTTTGTTGAGGGTAAGAGCAACCAGTTGGCAAGGGCGGCGGCTAGTCAGGTTGGCGAGAATCCTGGGCTCTCCTACAATCCCTTGTTTATCTATGGTGGCGTTGGTTTGGGTAAAACTCACCTGATGCACGCTGTGGGCAACGCGATGCGGAAAGTCAATCCCGATGCGCGGATAAGCTATGTACATTCGGAACGCTTTGTCGGTGACATGGTTAAAGGCCTACAGCACAACACGATTTCAGAATTTAAGCGCTCTTATCGGTCACTAGACGCTCTCTTGATCGATGATATTCAGTTTTTTGCGGGTAAAGAACGCTCTCAAGAGGAGTTTTTTCATACGTTTAACGCACTTCTTGAGGGACAACGGCAGATTATTTTAACGTGTGATCGCTACCCCAAGGAAGTTAATGGTCTTGAAGAGCGACTCAAATCCCGCTTCGGTTGGGGCCTCACGGTATCCATTGAGCCGCCCGAATTGGAGACATCAGTGGCTATATTGATGAGTAAGGCAGTAATCGAGGGCGTTACTCTTCCGGAAGAGGTCGCTTTTTTCATCGCCAAACGCATTCGTTCGAATGTAAGAGAGCTCGAAGGCGCTCTTCGGCGAGTCATCGCCAATTATCGATTTACAGGGCGGGCGATAGATCTTGATTTTACGAAAGAGGCTTTGCGTGATCTTTTAGCTTTGCAAGATCGACTGGTATCCATAGAAAACATTCAAAAAACTGTCGCAGAGTATTTTAAGATTCGGGTTGGTGACTTGTTGTCGAAAAAACGAACTCGATCGATTGCCAGGCCCAGGCAATTTGGCATGGCGCTGGCAAAAGAATTAACCAATCATAGCTTACCTGAAATAGGCGATGCTTTTGGAGGCAGGGACCACACGACAGTGCTACATGGTTGTCGTAGAATTGAGTCCTTGCGAGAAACAGAGAAGCGCATAGATAATGATTATTTAAACCTGTTGAGAACATTAACAGGATAATGTGGATAACAAGTGAATAAAACTATAATGAAGTTTTATCCACAAGTAACACACAAGTGTCCGGCAGGAGCTTCGCTAATTATTAGACCTAAAAATCACAGATAAGTCATTGATTATAAAACTTAAAATAAAGTTATCCACAGGAAAATGCTCGCTTAATAATAACAGTAATTTATCTAATTCCAATATTTATTAACAGGTGGAACCTATGAAGTTTACTACAGCTCGGGAAGCGCTGTTGAAGCCGCTACAAGCCGTAATTGGTGTTGTAGAAAGACGGCAAACAATGCCAATTTTATCGAATGTTTTAATTATTGCTAAGGGCGGCCAACTTGCAGTCACGGCAACTGACCTTGAGGTTGAGTTGGTCGCGCAGGTTGCTGTTGAAGCGGAGTTGGATGGTGAGATTACTGTGTCTGGAAGAAAGCTCTTGGATATATGTAAAGCGCTTCCGGAGGGTTCCGACGTTAGCGTCAATTTAAGTGGTGAAAAACTTAGTGTTAGAGGAGGTCGAAGCAAGTTTAATCTCGCCACGTTGCCGGCTGCTGAGTTTCCTGTCGTTGAAGATATTAAAGCGGGGCAAACGGTAAAGGTTAGCCAGGCTGCACTGGGGCGACTGATTGAAAAGACTCATTTTTCAATGGCTCAGCAAGATGTCCGTTATTACTTGAATGGTATGCTGTTGGAGACAGAGGGAAACCATCTACGCGCGGTAGCGACTGATGGTCATCGTTTAGCGCTTTGCCAAGCTGAACTGGCCGGCGATAAGCTCGATGAGCAGCAAGTTATTGTTCCGAGAAAAGGGGTGCTGGAATTGCAGCGCTTACTGTCTGGAGATGGAGATCTCAATATTGAGTTAGGTTCAAACCATATCCGGATCCAGCTGGATGGCATTCGGTTTACTTCGAAGCTCATTGATGGTCGTTTTCCTGAATACGATCGAGTTATTCCCAAGGAGTCTTCAAACGAGCTAAAGGCGGATAGAATGGAGTTTAAAAACGCGCTGCAACGCACGGCTATTTTGTCGAATGAGAAGTATCGCGGTATTCGTCTTGTTATTAGAGACAGTGGTGTTGTTCTTCAGGCACACAATCCGGAACAAGAGGAAGCGGAAGAAGAGCTTGCCGTTGAATATTCTGGCGAAGACATTGAAATAGGGTTTAACGTGAATTATTTGCTTGACGCGCTTAGCGCGGTTGAGGGCGATGGCGTGACTCTATCGGTTCAGGACAGCAATTCGAGTTGCTTGATACGTCAGCCAGGAAATGAGGATTGCACGTTTGTCGTAATGCCTATGCGCTTATAAACGGGGCCTGCTGCCGATGATCCAACTTTTTCGGGCCACCAATTTTCGTTGCCTGGAGAGCGTGGAGCTTCAATTTGGTCCGCGCTTCAATTTAATCAGTGGTGCCAATGCTTCTGGGAAGACAAGTCTTCTGGAGGCGTTAGCGTACTTGGGAAGAGGAAAGTCTTTTAGGGGCGCGAGTACCTCGAATCTAACGAGGCACGGGGAAGCAGGGTTTTTGTTGTATGGCGAGGTTGAGGCCGGCCACGGAAGACTTTCGGTCGGTGTGAGTAATAGCCGTGAGGGCCTAGAGGTTCGGGTTGGGGGTGAGAGCGCTGGTGGGGCTGCTGTTTTGGCTGAGGCGCTTCCTCTGCAGGTCATCGACCCAGAGGTTCATAACCTCATTGCCGGCGGGCCGGAGCTCAGGCGGCGATTTCTCGACTGGGTGGCGTTCCACGTGGAACATGGGCATTTGTTTGTTTGGCGGAAGTACCGGCGAGCACTGAAGCAAAGAAACGCCGCACTGAAGGCCCGATCAGCGGAGGCGGTTATTCGAAGCTGGAATGTTGAGTTTCTGGAGCTGGCGGACCTGCTTGATCAATCGCGCAGAAGGGTGCTCGAACTATCGACGAATAGTCTGCAAGAGCACGGGTATGCGCTGCTTGAGACGTTGCTGGCCTTTGAATACCAACAGGGTTGGGCCCGCGAAAAAGACTTGGCGGAGGCGCTGGAGGACGGTTTAGAGCGAGACCTTCATTTGGGCAGCACGCAGTCCGGACCCCATCGAGCTGACATCAAAGTAAGTTATGACGAGCGACAGGCTCGCAAGCTTGTGTCACGAGGGCAACAAAAGCTTCTCGCGAGCGCGATGATTCTAGCGGCGACCGAAACCGCACAAGTCTCGCTTGAAAGACCGCTGCTGTTGCTTCTAGATGACCCGGCGGCCGAGCTGGATGGCGATTCTATCGCGCGGTTGATGACGTCTGTGGCGGCCCTGGGGTGCCAGGTTGTTGCGACTAGCCTTGACCCGGCGGCGCTGATATTTCCAGAAAAGCCGAGGATGTTCCACGTGGAACATGGTGTCGTGACGGCAGCGCCATAATTTATTTCTAACCTAGGAAATAAAAGCTAGAGAATTTATCGAAAATACCCTAAAAAAGAAACATTTGGAGCAACTCGCGACGACTGGATTTGATACAATACGCCGGCTACGTTTTGAGGAAACCGCATGACCGATCAAACAGAATATAATTCCAGTAATATCAAGGTCTTAAAGGGACTAGAGGCCGTCCGAAAGCGGCCTGGAATGTATATCGGCGACACCGATGATGGCACTGGGTTGCATCACATGGTATTTGAGGTTGTCGATAACTCTATCGATGAGGCCCTCGCCGGCCATTGTGAGACGATAACGGTAATAATTCACGCCGATGAGTCGGTAACCATCAGTGATGACGGTCGTGGAATTCCGGTAGATATCCACCCGGAAGAAGGGCGTTCCGCTGCTGAGGTAATCATGACGGTCCTGCATGCGGGTGGTAAATTTGATGACAACTCATACAAGGTTAGTGGTGGTCTTCACGGCGTCGGCGTGTCGGTTGTAAACGCGCTGTCAGAACACCTCGTACTTACGGTGTACCGAGACGGTAAATCACATCAACAAGAATATATCCATGGTGAGCCGTCCGCGCCGATCGCGGTTATCGGTGACACTGAACGAACAGGCACAACCCTTCGATTCAAGCCAAGCGACAAGACTTTCACAAACATTAAGTTTCATTACGAGATTCTCGCGAGCCGATTGCGTGAGCTCTCCTTTCTTAATTCCGGCGTTCGCATTCATCTCGTTGATGAGCGTAGCGAACAGGAAGATCTATTCCAATACAAGGGCGGTATTAAGGCATTCGTAGATCACCTAAATCGCAATAAGACAGTTACTCATCCGACTGTTTTTCACTTCACAGCAATGAAAGACGACGTAGGCGTTGAGGCTTCCCTGCAGTGGAACGACAGCTATTCGGAAAACATGTTCTGCTACACGAACAATATTCCGCAGCGCGACGGCGGGACACATATGGCCGGATTTCGCACGGCACTAACGCGAACGCTGAACGGCTACATCGAGAAAGAATTCAACACGAAGAAGGATAAATTTAACCCAACCGGCGACGATGCCCGAGAAGGTCTTACGGCTGTACTGTCGGTCAAGGTTCCCGATCCTAAGTTTTCCTCCCAAACAAAAGACAAGCTGGTTTCGTCTGAAATAAAAGGCATCGTGGAACAAGCGATGTCTGGTCGACTTGAAGAGTTTTTGCTCGAGCACCCGCAGGAAGCAAAGTTGATAGTTTCGAAAATTATCGACGCAGCCCGAGCGCGCGACGCCGCACGCAATGCGCGGGAAATGACGCGCCGAAAAGGCGCGTTGGATATAGCCGGGCTGCCTGGGAAGCTTGCGGATTGTCAGGAAAAAGATCCGGCGCTGTCTGAAATATTTCTGGTGGAGGGCGATTCAGCCGGTGGCTCCGCTAAACAGGGCCGCGATCGACGCACGCAGGCCATCTTGCCACTCAAAGGGAAAATCTTAAACGTCGAAAAAGCACGATTCGACAAGATGCTTCAGTCGCAAGAGGTTGGCACATTGATTACGGCACTGGGCTGCGGAATAGGTCGCGATGATTTCGATCCGGACAAGCTTCGCTATCATCGCATCATCATTATGACCGACGCCGACGTGGATGGGTCGCACATCAGAACATTGCTGCTTACGTTTTTCTATCGGCAGATGAAAGAACTGATCGAGCGTGGCCACATATACATTGCGCAGCCACCACTCTATAAAATTAAGCGGGGTAAGCAAGAAGTCTACGTTAAGGACGACGCTGAACTAAACCGCTTGGTGCTGAACGCAGCGATGGACAATGCGGCATTGCACGTCAACAGCGAGGCGCCACCGCTGTCCGGCGTCGCCCTAGAAACACTTGCGAAAGAACACATTACAGTAGAAAGCATCATCGCCCGGCTGTCACCACGATATGACGAAGTGGTTCTCAGGGCTATCGCCGAGTTGTCTGAAGTAAAGGGAAACATCATCGAAAGCCTTGATGCTTTGGCGGACTGGACGCAGCGACTATCAAGCGCGCTGCCCAAGAGTATGGGTGATCGCGCCGAAGACAATAACGTTGGCAGTTATTCCGCCGAACTTGAGCGCGGCGACGAAGATGGGGAGGGGGTGCGAATCGCAATCACTCGCCTACAGCACGGTATTACCACGACACGTTACTTGCCACGAGCGTTTTTCAGCAGCAATGAATACAAACATATTGCGGCACTCGCGGAGAAAATAAACGACCTGCTATCAGCCGACTCATATGTTAAGCGCGGCGACAAGGAAATGATGACGAGTTCTTTTTCGGACGCGGTTGATTGGCTCATGAGTGAGGCGCGACGCGGCCAATCCATTCAGCGTTACAAAGGCCTCGGTGAGATGAATCCAGATCAACTCTGGGACACCACTGTGAACCCTGAAACTAGGCGCCTTTTGCAGGTCAAGATTGACGACGCCCAGAAGGCGGACGACGTTTTTACGAC
>Ga0209383_1000466_pt1 | contig 28909 bp, 40 predicted proteins | sample CoawatmetaG02DNA_FD_187510 | JGI IMG/M metagenome (GOLD analysis project Ga0209383, IMG submission 187510) | Marine microbial communities from the West Antarctic Peninsula - Coastal water metaG029-DNA (SPAdes) (version 2) | ecosystem: Environmental > Aquatic > Marine > Coastal ... | reverse complement strand
CAATGGTTTCTTGTGTTAATATGTAATTATTTAACACCCAAGTATGTGCTTTTAGACTCCAATGATCATCATCAGGTGAAACTGTGAGCCCTGCATCGTACATAGTGCCTTTCTCTATATTCATTATCTCTACTCCATGTGCTTGACATAGTTTATCTGTTGCATTAATGTATGGCTGATCTAATCTTAATAATTCAAGTGGAATTATATGTTTAAAATTATACAGTTCATGTACGGTATCAAACCATTTATCATTATAATCATGTTTTTGAGACGATGTCATTATTGTTTTCAGTGTAGTATATATAGCCATTTTTACACTTGGTGGAACTTCCATGTTCATGTTGTGCTCGGAATTTATGCCGGATTGGTGAGCTGATATCCAGTAATGTGCTGGAGGGTGAAGGAGAGTGTAATTTCCATTTAAAATTTGTTTAATTATAAATCCAAACTTCTCGTCAACTGACATGATTGCAACTCTATGATTGAATGTCCTATTAACAAATACAACATCTATTCCTTTTCGTTTTGCATCTAGTAAAGCCCACTGGTAGTAATCGTATCCTCTTCCGCCATAGGCGTAGTTTGAAAACTGATGTTGTGGATATAGAAGTGCTAACTGATAAGTCCAACTATTTTTAAATGTAGCATCTTGCTCGTATGCTTGGTAACTATCGCCAATAAACGCAATTTTCATATTAAATCTCTATTTCTGTTAGTCCAAATTCTCTGTCTAGGTATTTATATTCTACTTTAGTTGGTTCCCATATTTGAATATGATCTATTACATCCTGTGGATCAAAAGGTCCACATGTGTATACGTCTAGTTGTATTAGTGCTGGGTTTGATTCATTCCATACATGACAAGCAATGTGTGATGTTTCAATAATACATACACATGTTGGTCCGCAATTGCCTGGAATAGTTGTAATGTCTGCGCTAATAGGGCCTGCTAGTATTTGCATGCCTATTTTATCTACTAAGTTAGTAACCCATGGAGCTAGTTCGTCTGCGGTTGGTGGATTATTTGCTTCAATCCTAAGTATAATATGCTTATGAACTGGAACTAACATTTACCAATAGACGTACCATTTAATGGTTCTATTAGTTAATGAATTTGTTAATCTTTCTAGTTTGTAGCCCAAGTCTGAAAAATGTTTTACTACTTGGTTCATTTGGTTAAGTATACTTCTATCTTCTAAAGTTCCTTGCCAAACAGTAAAATAACTTACGCTTGTTGGGTTTGGCAATGAATAAGTACCTGGTGTTAATCCAAGTGCTGTATTTGCAGTGCCTGCTCCTATCTCATATGACCATGTTGAGCCTGCTGCATCTTCTATTGTTAATACTAAGTAGCCTGCATCCTTAGATGCTGTTACGCCTGTAACTGCTGCATCATTAATATCTGCAATTATTGCATTTAATGATAAGCCTGTTGTCCCAAGTGTTATTGTATTACTGTCAATTATAAGTGTTTGGCCATTTGTAATTGTGGGGTTGTTTACAGTGGCAATCTTTTTAATACTAGGAGTAGATACAGTCATTGTAGTACCATCTGCAACAGTTGCTTCAAATTTACCTAAGGCACTTTGCGTAATAATAGCTTCCATTATAGATTGTGTTTCTTTATACACAATCATATCCTGTGATGCTTTTGATCTTGCTTGCGCTGCGTTTAATCCTACACTCATTTATCTAGCCCTTTTTTAACTTGCTTTTTAGCCATAGCTTTTACTTTACTTTTAGATTTCTCTGGGTCTACTTTGTTTAAATTTGATGCATCCATACTAGATGTATTAAAATAAACTATGCCGTCTTTAATATTATTAACGATAGGCAAGTCTTGCATTTCGTCAAAAAGCGATTGTTCGTCAACGTCTACACCAGTTGCTAATAGTTCTGTGACTATAGCATCGAGTGGAATGCTTTCAACTCCTTCGCTGCTTAAAATCGAAAGTAGATCAATAATTTTTGAATCTACTTGCGTGATTTCGAAAAGATCTGCATATCTCATTGCGTTACTTCTTTAGTGCTGCAAATGCTTGTTTTAAGACTTGTTTGTTTACCATTCCGTTTGCTTGTGCTTCTTTAACTAAACGTAGTGCTGAAAGATATGCATCTTCCTTCATTTCTCTGCCGTCTTCGTCTGTTTCTGCACTTGCAGCGTCTGCGCCTTCAAAGTCGTCCATTGCTGGCTCTTCCATGTCCATTGCTGGCTCATCCATGTCTAGTTCTGGTTCCATTGCTGGTTCCATATCCATACCCATGTCTGTTTCCGGTGCTTGGCCTTGAGCTACTAATACTGCATCTGCAACCTGTGCATTTGCAGCTTTAACTGCTTCAAGAGCTGAACTAATAGCTGCTTCTGCTGATACATTAAATGCATCTGCTTCTGCTATACCAACTTCTTCTTTCATTGCGTTAGTAATACTCATTAATTCTTCGACTTGCATGCTGGCTAAGTTCTCTGCCATCTTTTGTAAATCGTCTGCCATTTGCTTCGCTGCTAAAAGGACTTCCGCCGAGTCTAAATCATTTTCCATAATTGTATTTTGTTTCATAGCTGTGTTTATACCTTCTAGTACTAGCAATAACTTCTGGTATTGCTTGTTGTTTACTTCTACGCCACTTTCACGTAGTGCTTTAATCTTTGTTTCAGTTACTGCCTTTACTTTAGTTAATTTTGCATTACCTGCACTAAAGTTAAAGTCTGTACCAAATACTTCTTTGAGAACACTATCCAATTTGTTTAGACTGTTCACTTGTAAATGTTTTAATTCCATTTTAATATCCCCCACTAGAGTTACTTTATTATATATTGTATTTATGCTTAAAGGGCGCTTTTGATTTGATTTTTTATGCTTTTCATCTTAGAAACTGCATGTGCTTGTTTTGCCATTGCAATATCTAGCATATTACTCTCTGTAATCGTTTTACTCTTTAATTTATATGTAGCTGCTTCAATTAACGCACTTGCATATTTATTGTCTAATTCCAACAGCCTGCTAACTTTATAATCTTTATCAAACATTAAAGCCTTTACAACACCCATTGCTGTTTCAAATAATGAAATTTGTGTATGCAACGTTTCGTTTCCTTCTTTAATATTATAGAATGTTTTTAACATACCTGGTATAATATGTGCTTTTTCTAACACTACCTTGTACTCGCCAACTGAAACTGTATTATCTTTTTTATTCATTACAGATAATTCAACATCATTTTGTGATTCTTGTAATACTTCTTTCGCTACAGTTTTTGTTGCTGTGTCGAACTTTTCTAAAATTGCTAACATACCTTGTGCATTTTTACTAACACTTGCTAGTATAGTAGGCGCTGGTTTGTTTTTTTCATTTTTAAGTTTTTGTGATGCGGTTGGTGGAGTGTGTTCAGCTTCGTTTAACTTAGCTAAAATTTCCATCATTCCTTGTACTTCTTCTGTTGGCATTATAAGCTCCCTTTCATTCGTTCAAAATATACTTTGTTATTCTCCACTATCTTTTTAACAATATTCTTGTTAACTAGGCTTTGAATTAGGTAATGTTCACGCTCGGATAAATCTTCCTTGCATGTACGTTCTAATAGGTTCTCGTACATTTCACATTCGTGAAGTGATAAAAATGTTGGTATGCCTCCAGGAGTTTCAATGCTTTTCATTGTTAACCGCCCATTGCCAATTGTTTTAATCGTTCAATTTCTTGTGCATTAGTTAGTGATTGATCCTGACTGCCTCTAGCGACTTGTTCAATTTCGGATCTGTGTATATCATCTGGATCTGCACTACCGGCTCTCGATGCGCCTGTACCTGTTGGGTTCGGGTTTCTATAACCTGGAACACCGTTTGCTCCAAGTCTTGAAACTTTTGCATCTCTGTTCATATCTTGATTAATATTATTAGCACGTCTATTAGCCGTTTTGTTTTGAGTGTCTCCAGCTCTAATAGTTGCTCTACTTGGTTGTGCTGAACTAATAGTTCCGTATGCTTCTGGAATTGATTCAATGCCGTGTCTAGAAAGCTGTATTAGTCTAGCTAATTCGTCGCTTGCTTCGTTTGTTTGGTTATCTACAACTGATTCGTTTTCCCAGTCAACTTGTGGGCCATCAATTTGTTCTAAGTAATCAAATAATGAATCTTCTTGAGCTAGTTCTCTTGGTGACAAATAATCACCTCTATCTCTTAGTTCGTTAAATACTTCTAGTTCATTTCTTAATTCATCTGCATCCATTGCTCCAGGATGTTTACCATTTTGTGTCCATGGTGATCTGCTAGGATCTATTTCATTAATTTGTTCGTTGTTTTCTTTTTTCATAGCATCAAACTTAGCACGTTGTGCTGCTCTTGCTTTTTCATCTTCGGCATCCATCTTTGCAACGCCAGCATCTCTATGCTTTTGTAGAGCATCGCCTTTTAGTTTGTGTGCTAGGTGTGCTTTGCCATCACCCTTGCCTGCTAAACTCTTACCACCATTATAAGCGCCTGCTTTAGCCGCTTGGTCTGATGCACTTGATCTAGCTTCTGGAACTTCATCGCGCTCATCTTTCATGCCGCGGTGATCGTTATTATGTTCTTGCCACTCATCATATGACATATATATGTCTGTGTCTGGATCGTAATACTTGCCTTCTTTTGGATCGTAATAAACAACTTTACCACTTAATGCAGTAAACGGGCCTTCTAAGCCATCACGTTCTACATATTTTGGATCCATTGGAGGCATAATTTTGTAGCCTTCGCTTACTGCACTTAGATCAATAATTTGGCTAAATGCGTCATTGTCATCTTGTTTAATACTGTTGAGGAGTTTTAATGTTTCAGCAAAAGACAATTCTCGTAGCTGGCTACTAACTTGGTCTTTTGTTAATTCCATTCCAAACTTAGCATTCGCAAAGTCTATTACACTATCAATTGTGCTATTGTTTGTTACGTCCATTACCTTATCCTCTCGACTTATTTAATCTAGCTACAATGCGGCTAGCTGGGCTCAATCGTTTTGTACGTTGTGCCTTCTTATTCATTCTTGCGCCTTTTGCAGCTTTTGTTCTTTTTAATATAAATCTCTTTTTAAGATTTATAGGAGCTGCACATTGGCCTGGTTTTGCTACTACTCTGCCTTTACGTGGGCCTACAGTACAGCGAAACTTTCTCGCTACTGAATTTCCTCGTTTAGCAAATACTACCTTTGCTTCTGAAACAATAGTATTGTATGATTCATTTAGTAACATAACTACTTATCCACCTACAATCACGCCTGCTGATTGCATATTAATTAGCAATAGCACTACAGTTGAAAGCAATCCTGCAATTACTGTAGCTCCGGCTCCAATTATCAATTTGTTACTTGATAATGTACTAGATGTTTGTTTCTCTGCCATCTTTGTTACTGAATCTGTCAAGGAGTCAACCTTGGATTCTAATCTGTTTAATTTTTCTTCTAACACGCGATATCTCTCCGCACATAAGTCTACATGTGCCTCTAGATTTTCACGCTCAAGTCTTGACTGATTCATTGCCATATTTTGCTCTCACAATCTTTAGCAGCGTCTTAAAAAGAGCTGATTTAAAATAAGTATATCATTATACTTATATTGTATTTATGCCTTGTGACTAATTTTAAAGTATGTGTTTTTTAACACACCCTTTGTTTTAATAATATCGTCCGCAATAAATGCAGTTTCATTCAATGGAGAATGAATAGGTGTATTATCTAAATCTTGTTGTAATAAGTATACATCATTGTTTACACTTTTCCAAGCTTCTGCTGTGTCACTTTTAAATGTAATAATCCATATATCATGTAATCCAGTAAACTCTTTACCAAATTCATATAATTCTACATCTTCTGCACTTACCATACTAACACTAGTCTCTAATGGTTGAGACCGGATGCCTATGCTTTGTATAAATGTATTTAAATTTTGTGCTTGAAAGAATCCAGTAACATCAGTCTTAGGTGTTAATATGCCAGAATCGGTAATATCAATTAATGTATAAACAGTATAAACATCTACAGCCACGTTGCTAGTTGTCATTATTTACATACCAGTAACGGAGCCTGCAGCATAACCTGCAGCAAATGCACCAACTTTTCTTGCAATAGTAGCTTTAATTGAACGTTTCTTTTTAGCTCCCATTACTAGTCCGTTGTCATCTGTGAATTTTTTAAATATTGGATTTAAGTCGCTTCTTCTAGCAGACATTCTGTAATATTTGTTTAACTGTGTAGCTGCTAATTGACGCTGTTGTGTAGATGCTGTTGTCCAGTCACCTATTAATCGTCTTGCTGCTCTTAATTTTGGATCTGTTATAGCTAATTGTTTTTCTAGCTTATAAAGAAATGCAGATGCTTGTCCAGGATTTACTTTTCCAGTTTCTAGCATTTTCATAAATTGTTTTATTTTGCGTTGGTCTAAATTAACTTTAGCAAGTAATAATTTGTCTGCTGGAGAATCAGCTAATCCTGTTGGCTTGCTAAGTGTAAACAACGTTTGATATACGTCTGTTCCACTTGGACTAGGTCTGTTAAACCCGCCATACATATTAGTTCGTCTTGCATATGCTGCAACCTGAGGTGCAGTTTTATAATCAGTAGACATAGAATACAAACTTAACATACTTACAAATAAATGATCTGTTAAGCTTCTTGCGCCTTCACCTTTTATTTGTTGTTTTGTTTTAAACATACGAGCTTCGCCTAGAGATTGAATAAATGATAACTGTGTTCCATTTTCTTCAGTGGGCATAGCGTGGCCGCCTTGCATAGCTGAATATTGTTCTAGTGTATATTTCTTATCTGTCATCATGTCTCTCCATATTTTTTGCCATTGATGCAATCTTATCGCTTGCATATGTTTCACAACAACGTGGAACAATAATGTGCAATAATAGTGCTAGTTCTGCTTTTTTAAGTTCTACTAAAACTCCAACCGCAAACTTAGTATGTTCCCAACGTGTCATATTTACATCTGACAAATGTTGTTTACATTTCTTACTAAACATATTATCTTTCCTTTGCCATATTAGCTGCTGTAAAGCCTGCTCTATTTACTAATTTAACATCTTTGTCTACTACATATCCTTCACCGCCTCGTTGGCCTGATGTATATGCTTCAACGTCTGCGTCTTGTGCATCTAACGCTTTAATTACTTGATCTTTAACTTTCATAATTCCTTTAATGAAATTAAATGTTGCATTAAATCCATCTATATTACTATTTATGTATTCCATAAGTCGTTGCTTCTTAGGCTCTGATAACTTACTACCTTCAACGTATGCTTGAAAAGTACTTCCAAGATTATCTAAATTAGCTGCTTTAACGCTATTATTAATATAAGCATAAAGTATTTTACCAAAGTCTGCCATCTTTAATTCTGGCGGTACTGCAAACAATTTATCTATTGCTTGTGCATTTTTATTTAAGTAATTTTCTAACTCGTCTATTGTTGGAATGTCTACACCCGGTGCTTTTGATACCATTACCGGCGGCATAATAAATGTTGCGCCTTCTTGGAATTGTGTCATATCAACTTTGCTTTTTTCGCCGTCTAGTCCAACTGCCATGTGTACTACTACACCAACTTCGCTACTGGCAATTTTCTTACCAACTTCGCTTTCTACTTTTACTGAATATGTTGTTGTGTTAGGTGTAAATATATATTTGTTATCTTTTATTTCTGGTGTTGTAAACCAAAGTAGGTCTCCAAGTACATAACCTCTAAAATCTGCTGGTACACAGCTTTCTACTTTATCCCATATACTAGTCATTTGACCTATAAATCTTTTGTAGTTTTGTGATTTTTCAGCATCTGGATTATTTGCGCCTGGACGATTGCTTAACATTTGATTTAGCCCGTCAGCACTAGTTGCTTTTCCATCATATCCCTTTGCACCGAATCCACTTTTATCAGTAAGTACAAATTCACCTTTTTCATTTCTTCCGAACATAACAGCTGGTGAGCCGTCCCATTTAATAGTAACTGTGTTTGGTTGTTGTTCTACTTGGTGTAATGTAGCAATAGCTTTTTTAGCGCCTTGACTAGCATCCCACAGAATGAGGTCTTCTACGTGCTGAATTCTAGCACCGCCTTCGGCTTCTGCTAATTTTTGTAAATTTGGTGTGTATAGATCTTTTTGTATTGTTCTGAAGCCTCTAGTACTTCTAGGTCTGCGTTTTTTAGATCCTACAATATCATTTATATTCATTTAGGGCCTCTAATTTTCTTAACGCCGCGATTAAAGCGTTCTGGATCTCTATTCTTGATACTTAACATGATACGTTTTTGTAAATCAGCAGCAGTGTCTTCGTCAAACTGTAGGTCTATCATCTCCATTACATTAATAATGCTACTAATCGCATTACTACCTCTGCTTTCAAGTATCGCAGTTTTATCTTTCTTTGGTGCTAAAGAGTTGATTTCCTCTAATAAGCTACGAGTACGTTTTTTCATGTCATTTTCTCCGAGTAATATTTACTATATAGTATTTATCTAACTATTGCTTCTTTTTAACATACTGCGTAATTTGTCATGACTATCTATTGAATTTCCTACTACACTATTTTCTGCAATATTCTTTTCTTGATGTGACACTTTATTTTGCGCTTTAATTTTCTCAAACATTGCACTCGGTTGATGCATTGTTCCACCATCGTCATCTTCGTCTAGATCACTAATACGTAATCCTGCTATATCAAATTTTAAGTCCACCTTAGATCCAACACCACTACTACTACGTGTTTTCATAAACTGTACTTGATACCGTCCACGTTCACGCATTGCTTGACTTGTAAATATACCAATAACGTTGTCTGCTGTTTGAATCTTACTTAACCCACCTGCAATGTGACTGTGATCAAATTCTGTTTCTTCAACTGCTGCTCTGTTTAACTGAGATGCTGTTGCGAATAGTATATCATGTTCTACTGCAAAGTTACGCATTTCTTCAGATACAAACTTGTCTTTAATAAACAAATCACTTGGATTAACTTTACTCTGCGCTGGCATCATTAGGTCTAAGTAATCAATACAAATTGCATCAATTTTAACATCATTTTTAATTTCATATTCACGCATGTAACTAGTAATGGCGTTAATTGTAATACCGTTTGGAAGTTGTACAATTTGCAACTTGCCTGCTTTTTTACCTTGCATACGTACTTTTAAATCTACATCATCTACATTTTTAAATACTGCTCGTGTATCCATACCAGTAATCATACTATCTAATCGCATACTAGATAGTTCTTCACTAAGCTCCAACGACACATACACTACATTTAATCCTGCAATAGACCAATTCAATGCTAAGTTTTGTAAAAATAAACTCTTACCACCACCTGATGGAGCTGCAAAAATATTTAGTTCGCCTCTGTTAAATCCACCATATAATTTATTATCAATATCTTTCCAACCAGTGCTTGTTCCGCCACGTGCATTACGCACACGCTCAATACGCTCTGCTGGTGATTCCCAATAGTCAGTACCCATGTGTTTAGCAAGCCCAATTTGAACTGCTTCTTTAATCATACGCTCAACTGGACCGTAATCACCCTTTTCAAGTAAATCTGCACTTTGTAAAATTGCACTCTCTAATGCTTTGTGTTTACAGAATGTTTCAAATTCATCTACAAACCATTTTTGATGCCTGTCGTCTACATCTTTAAGTTCTTGGAGTTCAAGTCCTGTCGTTGCTAAGATTTGTTCACGTGTAGGTAATGCACTATAGTTCATTGAATGTTCTTGTATAAACTCTACCCCTTTGCGTAGTTCTCTATCAAAAAACATTGGATCAATAATTCCATTGACTCTAGCAAACAAGTCTTTATCTTGTGCTAAAAATTCAACAAACAATCGTTGTAGGTCTATTGTGTATTCTTTTGCTTGAGGCTGTTGTGTGTTATTTGTCATTTGCAATATTTTCTCATTAATAATTCAATTTTTGTAGGGTTATGTACCGCACTATTTAGTATACTCTTTATTGTATACAATCTTCCGTGTTTTGTCAAGCTATCTGATGCATCTTTGCAATCTTTCCATTCAGGGAATGCAACATTCCATCCATGTTTTATTGCTGCTCTGCACATTAGCTTGCCAGCATCATCTGCATCTGGTAATACAATAATGTGTTTATTTAAGCTATGCAATACATCTGCTTGATCTTCGTTTATATTATTACTACCTATTGCACACCCATCGGTTACAATAGCATCTAATTGCCCTTCAGTTACAATAACAATTTCTTTATCTGCTGTCTGCCTATCTAGTCCATATACAAAGTCTTTTTTAGGTTGTTGATTGTAATACTTAGGCATTCCTTCAGGTATAGTATCGCTTGCCCATCTTGCTGTATACCCAACTACTTTATCTTTGTATGTAAATGGTAAGATAAATCGTTTGTTAACTCTGCCATGTTGTTTACTAGTACTGTACATGAATCTAGGATCTGCAATATCAAACCCACGATTTGTGAGGTACGTTGCGGCTGTTATCCAGTTTTCGTCTGGTTCGTGTTCCATGAACGGTTTAGTATCTTCTGGTAATTCTTTTAAGTCCCAATCTATAACTAGGTTTTTACGCTTTTCAGTTTTTATTAATAATGTTTCTACATCCTGGTCACGTAGCAATTCTAACTGAATACGATTAATATCATTTTCATCAGCGCCTAGTGTTGTTAGTAGCTGTCTTAACCTTAATGTTATTTTACTTTGTGGACTCCATCCAGTTTTATATTGACAATTGAAGCAATTATATTGAAACTTATCTATATCAAATAAGAACCCACCTCTACCTTTAGTATCTGGTCTAGCTTGTCCATTTCTAGTACACATTGGACAATTGCCAGATATCCAGCCGCTAGGGCTAGATCGCCAGTTAGCTGGTATTAGAGTTTTAACGTAGGTATTCATTAAAGTCATATGTATATATTACACTCTAACTGTCAGTTTGTCAAGTGTTTATACTCTAACAATTACCTGATCCACTGTTCCAGTTGGTGCAGTGTGTTTTGTTCTAATGTAGTTTACATTTGTGCGGAATGTCCATGGATCAATGCCAGTGTAGCTATTGTACGGAAAGAATACTTCTGTATATGAACCTAGTGTAATGTCAAACCAATCGTTTTCAGTAGGATTCTCGCTTAATGCGCCTTGCACATAAAAGTTTCCTGTATAGCCTGTTGCGTAAACAGCTAGTGTAATTAGTCCGTTTGGTTTATTAAAATAACCTGTTGCTTTAAACATGCTACTGTAATAATATGTAACATTATTTTCTGTAGCACCTGTAAAGATTTTATTAGTTTGTGTGGTTAATGGAAGTGCATCGCCTTCTTCAGAACATTCAACAGTATAGTTAGGACGCATGTTTGTATCGCAAAATAACGGCAATACTAGCCCTAAGTCATTTGTGTAGCTAAACACAAGGTCATATAATCCTTGCGAAAATAATGCACTTTCGCCCACAGTTAAAATAACTTTAATAGCGCCTTGTGTATAATCTGTTATGATTGCTTTTTTACTTACTACAGTTGATCTGTCGTTTCTGTCAATAAATGATGCATTTACTGTAACGCCTTGTAGCATTATTGGCTTTCTGTCTTGGTTCTTAATAAAGAAGAAAAACTGAGAGTCGAATCCACGAAACAGTTTTAAAAATCTGTAATTTAATGGGCTATTAACTGATGTACCTTTAGCACTAGCATATTTGCCTAGTCCTGGTGCTGATCCATGATCCTGTAAAGTGAAAAGATCACCTACTTGGTTAATATTATATGTTGATCCGTAATTTGACATGTGTTTGACTCCTGTATTGTATTTATCAAAATCACCCAAATGAAAACGGCTAAATAGAAGTAATGCAAACAAAACATCAAAAACTCTTAGACGAGTATCCGTTTTTAACAGTAGTAGAATATGCAGGCAAAGAATATCTAGGTGTTGTTCAAAACATAGATAGTCATGTCGCTAGCATATATGTCTACGCAAGACTTCGGGATGACAAAGAACGACTTAAATTTTTAGAATTAGGTGAAGAATGGTGGTGGGAAACGAATAGAAAATTACCTATCAACATTGCATTAATTAATAGATGGAGCTTTGCACACTGTGTACAAAGTTTTAATGTAAAACAAATGGAAGTAGTAGCTGGTCCGGAAGTAAGATTAAGCAATAGCATTACCAAGCGTATTAAGCGGCGTAGTATTAATCTTGTAAAGAAAAGCCAGTAGCAAGCATATTTAATTGTAACACAATAGCAACTGCATAAGCATGGGCGTGTGCTTTTTTGAAAAAGTATTCGTCAGTAATTGGTCTTACCCAAACGTCTTTATTAATTGTGTCCCAATCTTTACCAATTAAATGCCGTTTAGCAGGACGTATAACTGCAAGAACTGCTGCTAATTGCCCAATGCTAGTAGGCTTCATTTGTTTAACAATATTAAAGTGTTTATGAATATGAAAACACTTTTCAACTACTTCTTGATGTTCTAATAATTCCCACATTGGTTCAATAGACATTAAATTGTCTAGTTCTGCAGTTGTCTTAATATCTTTATATAAACCAACATTCAAAATGTCAATCTTAAAGTAGCCCATTGCTTGTGCTTCTTTGTGATCAATTGTGCTTAATCCTGTAAACGGGTGTGTTGGCATCTCATGGAAATACACACCAGTGTTATGTTTAACTTGTTTATTATCTCTAGCAATCATTGCCGGAGTGCCGTTTAATATCGTCAACAACTTATCTCTATTTGCTGTATCAATATCAATGTCTGTGTTTACTATCATAATTTCTTTGCCTTTTCATCTGAACCAGTTGATGTTTTATCAACATCACCAATATGTTCTTTCTTAGAACAAGAACCTACACATGTTTTTAATGGCTCTTGAAATGGGTCATTCCATGTTTCTTCTATTCGTTGAAACTCTGAGCTTTTATTAAACTCGTCAATTGTTTTACCTGTTGAAACGTGTAAGTTATCTACATCATTACCTAATAAATCTTTTAAATTATTCCATGCAGTTTCACTTCCAAAGAAACAACAAGGAACTACATGTCCGGTTGCTCTAACACCTATTGCATTTCCTGGTTGTCCTGCTACTATGTTTTTACATTTAGGATAAATCATTTAATACATCCTCCCACGTTTTGCTTTTTAATAACATATGTTCTGGAGTTCTATTATCGCCAAGTATAGCATGAAATTGATCTAATCCTAAATCTCTTGCTATTTGTTGTGCCTCTACTACTTGATGATAGTTGTGTTCAAATACAATATATCTCCAAACTAATTGACCAGTATAGTTCTCACGTAATGTTTTTATTCCATTCTGAATACTATTCCATTTTGCATTAACTCTATATATAGGGTTTGTATCTTCTAACCCATCTACTGCAAATTCAACAACATCACCTGGAAATGCAGAATTCATTGGGTTAACAGGATTAAGATATGTAGCAAACTTTTCCCACCATTTAGTAGGACGGCCACTTCCATTTGTACTAAAAAACAATACAGGTCTTGTTTTCAGTGTTTTTATGTGTTCCAATTGTTCAAATAGTGTGCCTGCATATATAGGATCACCTAAGGACATACTATAAGTTAATGCGTGTAGATTGTTTTCATCTCTAACTAATAATTTAAAGTTATCCATACTTAAATCGCTTGGAGTATACATGCCAAGTTCTATTGTTCTACTACAACCTGGACATGATAGATTACATCTACTACTTGCTTCAACTTGAATTCTTCTACGCCATGAACCGAAATCATCTACGTATGAAAAGTTTGTGTTAAGTCCTTCGTAACTCATATTCCTGCTTGCTCCAAAATTCCCGTTACCCATTTACTATCTTGTGGATTCACACTCATTGTGCGTTGCCAATAATCAACATCTAAATAGTCTGTAATCATTTTTAACTGTTCTGCGTTCATTTTATCAATTAACGTTTGTGCTGGAATACTAGTAAATAATATCCAAGGTGATATCTTTCCACTACAAATATGAAACACTGCTAAACTTGGTGCTACGTTATTAAAATAATCATTGTATTGTGTATTATTTTCTTCTGCCCAGCTTTGTAGAAATAATATTGTACGTTCTACTCCTCTATCAACTGATTCATTTTTTAAGCGTTCTTTTTGCCACTTAGTAAATTGCTTGTCTTTGCCCCATGTATCAAGTCGTACTCCGTTCTTTACTAACCAAGTTGTATAACCTGGAACATCGTCGATGCCAAGGTCGCGACAATAATAGCCAAACTTACAGAAACTAATATAGTATTGACTCTTTGCAAACTCTTCGTATGTCTTATCTTTTTTTGCATTTGTGCCTATCTTATAAAATAATTGATATGATCTAAATCCAAGTTGCACATGTTTTTCATCTTTTTGCATATGTCTGCGCTTCTGTTCACATAAATGAACAGCCAACGTGCTTTCTTTTTTAAAAGATTTAGAACAATAGTTGCATGTGTGCATTTTACTTTTTCAACAATTCTTTAATTTGTTTTTTATCCATTCCGTGTTCTTCAAATAGGTCAACGAAATCATCTTTTGTTTTTGTGCTAATAAAGATTTCAATCTCATCATCATTTAAATGACTATAGTTTTCTAATACCCACTTTTGTATTTTACTTTTCTTCATTGACTTACCGGGTGCTATCCACGGGTGGAATGTAGTCTTCCCTAGTCCAACTAGCTGCATCAACTGATATTGCAACTGCGGGTGCTTACGTAGCTTATTAAAGTGTACATTTACAACTTCGTTAGTCCACTCTAAGTAATGTTCGGATAATATCTTATCACCGCAACTACTAGTATAACGCATAAGTAGCCATATGCCTACTTTTTTCTTTTCTTCTGGAGTGAGACTATCGTACCAGCTTCTATCTTTAGTATCAATAGATCTCATCTCTTCTTTAATGTTTAATTTACTTGACAATTATCACCTCTCCATCCGTTTCTATCCAAACTTTTGCACCACATGACAATGGCTTGTCTGGGCTGTATATTACTTTAGAATCGCCTTTAATAATAACTTCGTGTGCATAGTTATTGCTCTTAGATGTTTTACATGTTAACACCGGTTCTCTATCACCCGACTTTGCATTTCGTTTAATAATATGCTGATTAACATGTATCCTAGTCTTCATTGTACTACCAAAGCTCACTAATGTCAAGTTGATCTGGTAATTTATTTGCTTCTTTTACAAACAGCACACAAGGTGCGTTTGGTCCATCATGTAGTGGAACATTTAGTAAGTGTCCAAACTTTAACTTTGGCGCATACCATTTTACATCTGTATATATGTTTGTTATGTTAACATCCATATATTTGGGTGTAAACCCTGTAAGTGGATTAAATGCAAACACACTAAACCCTCTATCATTTAAACTCATTAAACTTATTACTTCTGGATTTCCAACTTCTGGGTCGCAAATTACAATGCTCCAATCCAATGGCATAGTAATAGAGTATTGCCCTATCTGCAATACTGCTGCCGGTGCATAAAAACTTTCCAAGAATACTAGTGGAATAAAATAATAATCAATATGTCCTGGATTACTATAGTCCAGAATGTTATATCTTAAATCTTCTATAGTATCTGGGATGTCATCAAGCTCATACGTTTGATTTTCAACTGTTAATATTTTCATTTAATTTTCCTTATTCCCATTCTACTTTTTCAATAGTAAATGGATAGTTAGCTTCTTTGTAAAATTTCTTACGCTCTGTCAAGTGTTTTTTACTAAATTTTGCTGAACTCGTAATGTCCCATATTTGTACATTATCCTTATCTTCAGCTTTTCTTATTCCACGACCAATACTTTGTATTACTCTAACGAAACTCTTTCCTGGTTCAATTAGGACCAAGTTAAAGATACGTGGAATGTTAATACCGACTGCTGCAACTCCATACGTTGCTACAACAATCTCATTTGTTCCTTCATTAATATCATCATAATGATCTTTACGATCAGTTGACTTCATTGCTCCGCTAACAAAGTTTGCTGCTGGTAAATAATCACAAATTATCTCGCCTGCTTTAATCCTGTCTACTAGCACAAGTGTATTACCTGATTGAGATATTTTATCAATCAGTCCACTTACATATTTCATACGCTTCTTATCTGTGGTAAGATATGATAGCTCGCTTTGATAGTTACTGTATATTGCGAACTCTTTCATCTGTACTACATTAACGTGACATTGACTAAGCACATCCATGTCTTGTAATTCGCTTGCACTAAGTTTATTAGTTACTTCACCTAAGCATGCTTGCAAGCTAACTTTCTCGTGATCAGCTTTTGGAATAGTTCCTGTTAGTCCCCAACGAAGTGGAATGTGTGCAAACTCTTTAGTTAGCAGTTCTTTAAGTACATCAGCTTTAGCTTGGTGTACTTCGTCTACAATAACACATACTACATCTTCTGCAAACTCTAATAAACTTAATTCCTGTAGTCCATCACGGAATCGTTTTCTAATACTGTTTAAACTCTGCCACGTGCAAATAGTATGGGTATGTCCTAATTGTTTTTTGTCGCCGAAGTAAACTCCAACGTCTAGTCCTAAGTTTTCATAATCATCAGCAGTTTGTCTAACCAAGTCTTTATTTGGTACAATAACTATTGATCTTCCATATTTTTCTACACGTTCAGATAGAGCTGCTGTAATAAGTGTCTTACCAGCGCCTGTTGCAATTTCTTGTAAGCAGTGTGGGGTGTCTAAAAACTTATTTACAATCTCAATTTGATAGTCACGTAATGTAACTGGTTGTCCTACCATCTGATGTTTTTCTGGCCAAAGTTTATGTTGAAATGTAGTTTCGTCAACTGTGTCAAATGAAAGTTCGTAATTAGTTCTCAAATCTTCTACATCAATCTGATAGCCTTCTTCCATGATAATAGGTAACACTCTGTCAAGCAGGTTAATGTATGATACTCCACCTACTGTAAAGTAACTTTGGCATCCGTCCCATCTACCAAGTTTATAAGCTGGTACGTGAAACGCATACGGAAGAAAGAACTTTAATTCCTTCTCACATTTTCTGCGAGTGTTAACGTCAAGTCCTTCAACTTTACAGTTAACTTCATCTTTTAATATAATTTTACATTTCATAGTACTACTATACTACATTTCAGGGTGTTTGTCAATTGCTTTCTAGGAAATATTTTAGAAATAATAATGCAATCATTGTAACTGAGATAGAACTCAGCAATGATAACCAAAAGTTCCAATGATTTAATGTAATAACAAATAGCGGAAAGAAAACCAAACTAACTAAAACAAAGTAAATTGTTTCTTGTGCTAGTTGTTGAAATACTTTAACCTCCACTCCTGCGTAATACATAAAGATAAGACTAACAACACTACCTAACGGTATACCAAGTATTAGAGCGCCTAGTGTTGGGTTGCTACGTTGTGCTGCAGTTACAACACCTGCTATAACCAGACCACCAATGATTGCTTTGAGTAGAAATTCCATAGTATTATTTATTCATTAAAAAAAAGGCCCGGATGGACCTTTTCTTACCTTATATTAAAGTTAATTTACTTTACAGCTACCCTACGCATACATGTAACTTCAGCAGTGCGTTTCCACTTTTCTTCACCAAAGCTCTTTTTAAGATCTGCTAACTTAGTAACCATACGCAAACTAATTTCACGCATCTTTTCTTTGTTACCAATCATAAAGTCCATAACATCTTCTTCTTCAGCTTTAGTAAAATCATATTCGTTAAGCATGCCGTCTGCAACAATCTGCTTACAACGTAATACCTTTTCACGTGTAGTATCCATTGTAAGATCTAAGTAATGACAACGTGACATGATAGCTGCTAAGTGATCTTTAATCTTACCACGTACATTATCAAACTTAAGGTTAGTAATAAAAATTACACTACCATTAAATTCAAAGCTATCTGGAATACCTTCCCTACGTAGCAATGCACTATCTGTGTTCCAACATAGTTTACGCTTCTTACATGAATCAAGTGCTGCTTTAAGTAAGTTCAAAGATGTTTCATCATATAACACTGTATCACAATCGTCTAAAACTAGCACATTGTTTTTATCTGCATTGTTATAAAGTATCTTGTACAAACCAATTGCACTTGATGCACCTTTAATAGTTTCAAAACGTAGCTTGTTACCAGCAAGTGTATCAAACAAACTATTCTTTTCTAGTATTGATTCAACACCATAAGACTTGCCAACTCCTGGAGGACCTGTTACAACCATTCCACGTACAACACCGTCAATTGACGCTTGTGTCATATCGTCTAATATTTGGAAACGTTCTCGCATACGTTCCATGATCATATCGTCTGTTTCGTTTGGATTATCTTTTACGTTATTTGGTAAAATTTCAACAATGGTCTCGCCTTTAGTATTCTTACGAGCTTTCTTAAGTTGCATATGTGCCATTTGTGAACTCCTGTTCTTTATTAATGATTACTATACTAGTATACAGTAAGAAGTCTTACTTGTCAACCTTTTATTTTCATCTTTTATTCATAGAATTGGGCCCTGTTAAATTTAGGGCCCAAATGTAGTTAATAATTATACTGATACTCTTCTTTGTGAGATCATGTAGCTATTTTCTTGTCTACCAGCTAATCCAGTAGTTGTTGCAGTAGCTTTAACATTAAAACCTTCAGCTCTAAGCTCTGAAAGCCTAGCACCCGGAGATGCAATATCTAGCTTGTTTCTTAGGTCTTCTGTAGTAAAAGATTTACCAGTACCCCAAAATTTAGCTAGTATTTGTTGGTTTTGTGTTCCTTCTTTAAAGAACTTAGTTCCTACTGCTTGTTTAGTCTTCTTCATATATAACTCCTTTTTGTTATTATTTAACTTAGTACTAATAATATACGAATTTATATATAATGTCAACCTTTATATTTCAATAATTTTTACCCTATTACACAAGGTTTCTCTAGCATTTGAGTACTTAGATAGTTCATGTTTGTTAACAGTTGCTCTAATTTGGATGCTTTTATTAGCAATAATATCACTAATATCTGGCTGATCTCTCCACCAAAACTTAATAATGTCTTTTTTAGCGTAAACAGTAGTAATCATGTATATGCTACTACTTTGAATGAATTTAACATCTAATACATCTACTGTAATATTATAGCGTTTGCCTTTATCACCAAAGTATATACTACTGTGCTTTAGTGTAGACATTTTGTCTTCTACTTCTTCACGCTTTTTGTCAATACTTACACTGTGTGGCAAACTAGCAATAATACTTATTCCAAACTTACTAACATCAGCTTCGTTAAGACATTTTGCAACATTTTGCTCAAAGTTATTAAGACTATTAGTCATCTTCTTAATCATTAGTTTACCATTAATTGAGTCAATTAACGCATTTGCTGCTGTAAGTTGTTCTTGTGTAAACTTTGCACCAGTAGACAAATATTCTTCAGCAATTACTGTTTTGTTATCACGTATAACTGTTGATTCACCGGTTTCATGATTATGATCTGTATATCCTTGACCACTGCGAATAAAGCCTTGATAGTTGTGTACTTCTATAGCTGCACACATTACATCAACGATAGTACTATTTGGATATTGTGATTTTTTCAATTTAGACTCCACTGGTAGTGTTAAATTATCAAACATTTTATTTATAAGTATATTATATAACAAGAAGTCTTGCTTGTCAACCTTTATTTGATAATTATATTATAATGAAATATCTTCTAAGCCTGCTGCTCGTAATTTAACAATATTATTAATTTGAAAACCTTTAGCTTCTAGTGCTTTAATAACACCAATATATTGATTACGTACTAAACTAAAGTCATTAATTAAATATTGTAAATCTACTACATTTTGTTCACCATCTACATATTTTTCAGCATCACGTGAACTAAGTGCTTTATTGTAATTTTCTAAGAATTTTCTAAAAGTTTGGGATCTAAGTTTACGCATTTCTGTATGGAGGAATTCTAAAATAGCTTCAACTTCCTGTAGTTGATTAAACCTATGTTCAACTATGCCAGGCATTTCTCTACTATGTTTCTCAAGTACACCTTTCATACTGCACTCAAATCGTGCTTCATCAATTTCTCGTTCAAAATGAGAGATAGCCGAAACTATCTCTCCTAAGTTTGCTGTAACTTTACGATACCATTTGCTCATTAGTAATCGAGCTCTTCATCGTCTGGATTATCATCATCAAAGATATCTTCGTCTTCTTCTTCAGATTCTAAATATAAATCCATTGCCTCTCCTAAAAATTCGCAATGGTCTGAAATTTCTTTTGTAGCTGGTCTAACATCAAATCCAAAGTCTACAAGATGCAAAATAGTTTTATTTGCAAATTCTAGTTTATCTTTGTCGCTAATAAAGTTTTGTGCTTCATCGTACATGTTAAACACAAATTCAAAATCTCCATCAGTTAGATTCATTTGCTTCCTCCATCATTTCAGTGTCTATTACTTCTTCTTCAACTGCGTCAACTATGTCGTCGTCATACTCACGCATAACTGTTTCTAATGCGCCATCTTTATTTGCATTCCAAGGCTTACGGAACATTTTAATTATTTCGCCCGTTGTAGGACTAATGTATTCTAAACTGTTACCACTTTTCTTTAATATGCCTTTAGCTTCAAAGAAATCAGTTAAGCCACTAAATGGACTCATACCTGTTTCGTATGGAATTTCAACTTGTACGCTTTCAAACGGTTTCGAGTAACGTGTTTTCATTACCTTACACGCAGCACGGATACCCCATACTTGTGATGTTTTGTTACCGTCTGCATCTACTTTAAGTTTTAGTTTACGCATTGCAATAACAATACTTGATGCGTATATAAAGCCCTGCCCGCCTGAGATCTTATCATCTGGATCAAACATATCCTGTGATGCATAAGTGTGATTAGTTGCTAGTAGTCCTACGTTGTATTGTCCAAACATATTAACTGTGTTACGTACTAGTGATGTAAGTGCTTTAGGTTTACGACCCATATCACCTTTCATATCACCTGCTTGGAACTGATTAACATCTGTAGGTGTTAGTAGCATGCCCAACGAATCAACTACAAACAATACTTTAGGACGATTTTCATCTTCTGCGTCAGCATATTCTGCTTTGTAGTCTTTCATAAAGTCACTAATTGTTTTAGCAACATCATCAATCATTGACATGTTAAGTTTTAATAGTTTTTCTGGTGAAGTATCTACTTTAAGTGCATGTAACCATGCTTCGTCGAGTGCGTTCTCAGTATCAATTAAGATAACAAAAATGCCTTGTTCTTGTGCTGATTTAACTACGTTACCTGCAGCAATATATGATTTACCTGCACCACTTTCACCGGCAAGTACTGTTACTTTGCCTAGTGGAATTCCCTTATGGAAATCGTTGCTGATAAGTTTGTTTAGTGTGTAATTTCCTGTGCTAATCCATGTATCAGGATCATTAAAGCCTACGCTTAGTCCTGGTACACTTTTAGTAATAGCTTTACGGAATTTACTTACGTCAAATGGTCTCGCCATAATGTTTTCTCCTGTTAAGAGCGAGGGGATTTCTCCCCCCACTAATTTATATTACTTATTGATCTTTACGATTTCTAATCGAAGCGTCCTGAGCACTCGGTACTGCACTTCCTGCATTAGCTGTCGCCATTTCTGGTTCTGCTTGTGCTACTGGAGCTGCTTGCGCTACTGGAGCTGCAACTGGTGCCGCTACTGGAGCTGCAACTGGTGCTGCTTCTGCTACTGGAGCTGCAACTGGTGCCGCTACTGGAGCTGCGCCTGGAGCTGGTGCATCAACACCATATGGACGATAGTAATTACCAAAACGTGCTGGATCATACAATTGTCCATCTACACTTGCTTCAAACATTTCAAAGATAGCGTTTAGATGTTCTGCATCTGGTTTCTTAGGTAAGAAGTCGTTTAGATTAAACAAGCCATATGTTGCAATTGCATCACGTTCTGCTTGATCTAAGCTACGTTCTCTACGAGCCCAATTAGATGTGCTATAGTCAGCGTATTGACCTTTGGTAGATTTTTTAATTGTAAAATCTGTACCAGCTTCGTAGTCAGTTGGGATTTCCTGGAATTCAGGATCCATTAGTGCTGAACTAATAATTTTATAAATTTGAGGTGAGATTACAAAACGACGAATTGGATTCTCAGGAACTGTATCTTCCTTTAATTCGCTTTGTGGTACAAACCCTTGGAATACGTATGAACGCTTCTTCCAATATTTACGACCCATGTCTTCCATAGTTGGATCTTTAAACCAAGGACGAATTTCTGCGTGTACTGGGCATGTATCACCCCACATTTCTACGCATGGTACTTGGATTGTTACTGGTTTGTTTTCGTCTCCGCCTTTGACACCTGGAAAACTTAAACGAATCATTTGACGTTCTTTCCAAAAGAAAGTGTTGTCTTCGTCTGCATCCGGTAGGAAACGTAGTGTTGCACTAGTTCCTTCTGGAATGTTCCAATGTGTAAAGATGGCGTTGTCGCCTGTGTTACTACTAGAGCCTGAACTCTTTTTATCTTGTGCCTGTAGTTTTGCACGGATTTCTGCTAAAGATGCCATTATTAGTTTCTCCTATATTAGCCTTTATTTGTAGCGGAACTACATGTCCCACTTTGTGTTTTGTAACATTATTGTTACTTTGCCTTTGATTGCCTTTACAGTATATAACATATTACGCCTACTGTCAAGCGTTTTTTACAGAAAATTATTTAAATAATTATTTAAGCAATTTTCCTACGTAAACCTGTCATAATTGATTCTACAATACTTTCGCCTGCAACTGCTTTAGGTTCTACTGAGTAGTTTCCATCAAGGAATTTGCAAATCTTAGCAAGCATAACGACATGATTTTGAGGTAAGTCGTACAGCTCTGAGCCAAGGTGGCTTAGTATATTAAACGCTTCGTCATTTTTACTTGACATAGCTAGATACGATAGCATAGAACTTAATTTTGCCATTGCACCATTACCGCCTGAATATTTAACTGGGTCTTCATTATCAGGATGTTCCGGATCGTCAGGGTTGATTGTTAGTTTAAAATCTTCCTTAGCTTTAATCATATCATAAAGCCTCATTACATATTGTTTAGTTAGATCTGTCATACCATCTCTCTCCTTTATTATACGAGCAACTGTTTCTAAAACTGCGTCCATATTTTTAGCAGCTTCAAATGTATTATACATAAACTTATCGGATATGTCAACCTCTTTTTTGGAATTTTCTGCGATTGTGCTTGTAGGAGCCTCATAACTATCATAACCTCTAGTAGTTTGTAAGGTTTTTACGGTATTTTTCAGTTCATTTAACTTATGCTTGATAGTTTCAACAATATTTGCATTGCCTTCATTAACTAGCTTATTTGTACGAACATGTCTTATAAATTGATTGCATTGCGATACTTCTTCACATATTGATATAATTGACTCACCAATTGCATCATATGGAGTTCCGCCCATGCTTACGTGCTTGGCCATAGCTTTAGCACCTTGTAAATATCTGTGTGGGAATTTAAATCTTTCTCCTGCACTGTTCTCAATAAACATAGATTGTATATTACGTGAACGTGATCCTCTAACTTCTTCATTAACACCTTTTGAGTGTCTAATTATAAGTCTAGTAGATTCTGGTAATTGGATGTAGCTTGTTTTAAGACTTCCTGTTGCCACTGCATATCCTTCGGATACTGTTTCGTGTGCGAAATCTTTTGGTTCGATATTCTTATCAAATTTTCTAATGTTATATTCTGCCATAGCGTTGTGTCCTGCTCGTTTGATACTATTCAATAGGTTCTTATTCTTGTCAAAGTTGAAACTTGCTCCTGCTTGTACAACTAGTTCAACTTGACCGTCTTCTTCACGTATTGTGATAAGAAAGTCCTGATCGTATGCGTAAAATCTTGCAGACAATTCTGGATCTAATGTTTTATTTCCTGCTGGATCAAACAATTTTAGTTTAATGTTTGCCCCTTTTAGGATGTTAAAAATTTCTTGTGATAATTGCATTGTATAGTATTCCCTTTATTAATGTATTTATCTAAATACAGATTATTCTATTCACTTATAATAAAACCGTGAGTTTCCATTAGTTCTATGTTTTTATCTACATAATTAGCCAGGTTGTTGTATCCTATTAACGAGTGTTGTTTATTAAAGAATGAACACATCTCATTATATAATTCTATGTTTTTATCTATTAATAATTCTTTAAAATCTACATCAAACACGTCCATTCCTAAGTTTTTTAATGTTCTACTTAAAAATGCATAATGTTTTGCTACATTTAATTCATCTATTCCAGAAACAGTGTCATATTGATCTAATAATAATTTTTCACTTGATAAATGATTGTTAAGTACCATATCTTTCTTAACTGCACCTAAGGTGTTTGACCAAGACATATTCCAATTGTTATTGATTACTACTACCTTGTCATATCGTCGTTTTATTTTGTTCAGCATTAATCTATAATTTTGTATATTGTAGCCTGGATTCATACCATCAGCAGACTCATGTGTTTTCATTAATGTGTTAAAGTGTGATGGAATAACTGATGTACTGTCTGTCTGGTTGCCATCATTTGCATCAAATGATATTTGGTATCCTTTTAGATGAAGATACTCATTAAATTCATTTTTAAAGTATGTTGTTTCTTCTTCTAATATAAATCTCGATATGTTTGATGCTATGTAATTTCCACATTGACCAGACTTATATATAATCAACGTTGCCTTCATTTATATTAAACTAAATGGCATAGGTTCCATTCCATCACCGTCTTCAAAGTCATCATTTAAGTATTCAAACGCACTTTCTTCGTATTTTGATACTTCCATGCTCATGCGTACAATTAAATTAAGTGCCATCACAAGGTCATCATGTTCGCCGTCTTTTGCAGAATAACTGTTGCCTCTGGCTATAAATGTTTTTAATTCTCTTAACAATGGTTTACTTGCTATTTCTAATTTTTCTGTTTCAACCCAATGCTTTAATTTAGCACATGCACTGATTTTACTTTTGTGGGTAGTTGTAAAGCCTCTTCTATAACGTTTAGAGTTTCCATGTTGTCGTGTTTCGCTTAAGAATGTACCAGGAAAGTTTTCTTCTCCATGTTCTTCAACAACAACTAATGCTGCTTCGCCTAATGTATTATTTTCCATACTGTAGTATATTTCACAGTCTCCATCAGTTTCACTTTCAATGTACTGTGCAATTTCTCTTAATATTTTAATCTGGCCTTGTACTGTAGTTCTATTATGCATCCATTCTGCTATTTGCTTCATACCGGGCATACTGTATACTTGTATAGCACTGTTGTCTCCGCCTGTTCCTAAACTAGGATCAAGTCCAATCATATAAAGTTTACCTTTAGCAATTGGTGCATACCAACGTACTTGTCCTGCTTTAGCATACGGGTCTCTAGCTTCCATGTTACTAAGTTTAATACTATCAATTAGTGTTTCGTCAAACGCAATAAATTCACAATTATGTTCACGCCTAAATCTTTCTTCGCCAATTTTTCCACGTTCTACGCTAGCCCATTCTTCATCTCTATCTGGGTGTACTTCCCATGTTGCGAGATAATGTGCAAATCCGTTTATACCTTGATCTGTTGCGTTACCAAATTCATCTGCATTTTTATTTGCATCTCGCCAAATTTGTGCAAACTGATCATCGTCCATATTTGGCGTACTTGTAATAATACATTTACCACCTGTTGCTAGTGTAGGAGATAGTGAAGTCCAAAATTCCTTTGCAACACTAGGTCTAACAAACGCAAACTCGTCTAAGTATGCTAATGATATGGACAAACCACGTCCAGTATTTTCTGTTGTACTCTGTGCTACAATGCGTGATCCGTTATCAAATTCCAACGATCCTTTGTTATATGCTGTAACACCAGCTCTAATAAAATCAGGCAGTGTTTCGTAAGCAAATCTAATACGTTGCATAATTTCACTTGCTCCGCTGTACTTGTGTGCTGCAACTAAAATGGTTTGATCTGGATTAAACATTGCATACCATAACAAATAACCTGCTGCACAAGTTGATTTACCTGTTTGTCGTGCAAGCATACTAATACTGTATCTATTGTTATGATATATGTCTACTAGTTCTTCTTGGAAATCATATAAAGCAAATTTCATACGACCTTTTGTAGGATGCTGAATATAACAGTGTTCCTTCATAAAGTGCTTAGGATCAGTAGAGCATAACGCAAGTTCGTGGATTTGCTGTTCAGTATATTTTTCTTTTTTGTACGGGGTTTTTGTTAATTTAGTATCAACTGCCATTATAATCTCCCAAATGCCCATTCACGTTCTTTACACCACCAACATTGACCACAGTGTCCATCACCTGGATTAGAAGAGTCAAATGTGTTTGAATTGTGCCACTCACAACTTCTCGTAAGTGGAAATAATACGTCTAGCATATCAAAATGTTTATATAAGTGTGCTACCATACGTTTGTCTACGTGCATAAATGGAATAAAATATTTTACTCCTGTATCACTAGTCCACCAAATGTTTCTGCCGTGTCCAGGATCGCGGTTTTTTAATGTCGGTGGTCCAAATGTGTCACTAACCTCTACTGCTGGATTTTGAGTAGTGCCATCAATAGTAAATGTAATGCCATGTTTAATTTGTATCATTTTTTCAGTACTAGTTAATTCTTGTCTAGAATTTTGTTTGCTGTAAACAGTGTGATGACTTTTAATTAGGTTTGTTTTTGTAAGATGAAGTATTGTATCTATAACATTTGTACTCCACTTAGCATTCTTCCACCCTTTAAGTGGATTAGAAGCTGTTATAACATGTATTTCTGCATCTGTCCTATGTTCTTCACAATAGTTTATTAACATATATAGTAATATAGCACTATCGGCGCCGCCGGATATGCTTATGCAGATATTTGTGTGAGGAGCTGGTATTATAAATTCTATAGTCTGATCAAACGGGTCGGTATATGTATATGTAGGTATTTGCATACTACTATTTATACAAGAAAAAGCGGGGCAGCTAATTAAAACTACACCGCTTTGATTTCACTTCGGGAGAAGGGAAACTATTTGCTCTTTGCGTTCTTGTATGCTTCTTTGATATCTTCAACTTTATGTTCTTTTAAGCCTACTTTCATATCTTCTGCATCTAAATATCTTTTTAAACTTAGGTTAACACTTTGTGCAAAATTCTCATATGGCTCACCATGTGATGTAGCTTCTTCTTCAGCTGCTCCATCTGGCGTATTTGCCCATTCTGTTAATTTTGTTTCAATTGCTTCTTCGCTTAAACCTGAGTTCTTCATTAAGTTAATTAGTTGTGTAGTATCCATTGTTGGAGACTCATCTAATTCTTCTTTATCATCTGTATCAGTTTCATCAGACTCATCAGCTTTTTTTCCACCTTTAGAGGCTAGCATTTTTGCAAATGCAGCTTTTTGTGCTGGACTTTGTGCTTCGTCTAAATCTTCTTTATCTTTTGCTGCTTTTTTCATGTCTTCGTCCTTGTCGCCATCACCGTCAATGTCTGCAAAGTCTGGTTTTGCTTTTGCTTCAGCTACCCAATGATCGCCTGATGCATCGTGTGAATCGTTTGGACAATCACAACCTGGCTTACAGTTATCAATTTCACAACCGCAGTCTTCACATACGCCTGTTGCTTCGTTAGTAACTGATTCTTCAGTTTGGTCTGCATCCATCTCGTTGTGTCTGCGGAAGTCTGCTACAAAATCTCTAATAGTGTCAGCATCCAAATAACGAATTAATTCGTCAAGTACTGGATGATCTGGCTCACATCCTAGTTCATCGCATAAATCCAAAATTGGATCTGCAAATTCGCCAACTGCTTCTTGTGTTGGTTCTTCTGTTACTGCTATGTCTTTCATTTCTCTTTCTGCTGAAACCTGGCCCTGAGCTCTGCTTGTGCCATGGCTAGCAAGTTCTATCATTCTGTCTAAATTACTCATTGCCTTTTTCCTCATTTTGTTCAACAGTTTCTACTGCTGGTTGAATATTTTCTTCTGGGTATTCATTTTTACTTCTGTGATCAGTTAAAAATGCTTCTAAATTTTCTTGTGGTATATCTTGTAACAATTCTTCTATAGCAGTAAAGTCACCTGTGTGAGCATCTTGTTCCATTTGCTGTGCAACTGCTTTAAGTATGTCTATATTATGTTCTTCATTTACTTTGTTAGGCTTATCGTGTCCCCAACCTTTTGCTTTCATATCTAAATGATCTTTTTCAACCTTTGCATGTTTGCCTTCACCTGTTTTAGGATCGTACATCATGTGCGGTTCAAATTCTTCTGCAATGGATGATTCTTCTACTTGGCCTGAATTATATGGTGAATCTGGATTAGGTTTTGCATCTAGTGGTAGAACGTCATGATCTACTCCATATATATTAGAAACTGCACCTTTTAACTTAGCAGCACATTGTCTGTGTAAATGCATGTATTGTTCGTCTACTGCTGTATCTAGACCAACCAGTGATATATCATCTATACCATTTTCAACAGCATCAAGCATATTGTTAATATCACGTAATTCTGATGAAACCATTTCTGGATCCATTTCTTCATTCTCAAGATACCATTTGCCTCTTAATAATGATTTTTTCATTAGATAAAAGACTTGATCATTTCTATCTTCTGTTATACCAGATAGTTCTTTTAATCTGCGTATTTCTGCAATATCCATTATTACTCGCCTTTAGATTTTTTATATGCTTCTTTGATATCTGCTACAGTATGCTCTTTTAAGCCTACTTTCATATCTTCTGCATCTAAATAACGTTTAAGACTTAAATTAACACTTTGTGCAAAATTCTCATATGGCTCACCATGTGATGTAGCTTCTTCTTCAGCTGCTCCATCTGGCGTATTAGCCCATTCTGTTAATTTTGTTTCA
>Ga0209383_1000465_pt1 | contig 28929 bp, 23 predicted proteins | sample CoawatmetaG02DNA_FD_187510 | JGI IMG/M metagenome (GOLD analysis project Ga0209383, IMG submission 187510) | Marine microbial communities from the West Antarctic Peninsula - Coastal water metaG029-DNA (SPAdes) (version 2) | ecosystem: Environmental > Aquatic > Marine > Coastal ... | reverse complement strand
ATCTGGTAGAGGTTTCGCCACCTTATGACACCAGTGGTAATACATCGTTACTTGCTGCTAATCTGATTTTTGAGATGCTTTGCAGTATGCCTGGGTGTATTCGTAGAAACTAGTTTGCCTGGATATCTTGCAGGTGGTCTATATCACGCAGAATCCCTCTGTCATCGACAGCAATTAGATTGACCGCGCTGGGATGACGGTCGATCAAATCACGAGCACCTCTGTCCCCGCTAGAATATCGTAAATCATCATAAAACTGCGCGCCAAAGGCGACAGGATTACCCCGCCTCCGTTCATAGGTGGGTATACAGACGATATCTTTGGCGAGGGAGTCTCTTAATGTGCTGTATGTTAGAGGCTGAACCCAGGGCATGTCACCCAACGCGATAATAACGCCCTGCCAACCGTCTATTTGAGCCATCCCCTCGGCCAAGGTCGCACCCATACCGTTTGCGGAATTTCGGCAAAAAATTAGTTTTTGCTGGTCTAGATCAAGATTGGATGCCAAATCTCTGTCAGAGTCCGTGAGGCATAGCTTAAAGGGCAAGTCAGTTTGTTTGATATTGTCTAGCGTCGTTGCTAAAACGGTTAGACCATTGGGCATGCCGGCGACGCGTTTATCACCGCCAAATCGGCGGCTTGCACCTGCGGCCAGCAGTAGTACCCCAACTTGAAACATTTGACCCACCTATCGTGATGTCTAAGGTTGTTTGCCTGCAAAAAATGCGGTTATTTAAGCGGCTCTTTAGAAACAATAATGCCATTGTTGTCAGCATAGAGATAGTCACCCGGATTAATAGTGATACCTGCGAACGTCACACTAACATTCTGTTCGCCTATGCCTTTCTTTTCGGTTTTCATAGGGTGTAGCCCCAGCGCTTGTACGCCGATATCGGTCAACATGATTTCGTCAACATCACGGATACAGCCATAGATAATAATGCCCGCCCAGCCGTTGGTGGAGGCGCTTTCAGCTAACATGTCCCCAAGGCAAGCCCTGCGCATGCTGCCACCGGCATCAACCACCAAAACGCGGCCTTCGCCTTGGGTGCCAACAAGTTCTTTGACTAGACTGTTATCCTCGAAGCATTTAACCGTCACCACCTGCCCACCAAACCGCTCACGCCCGCCAAAATTACTAAAAATGGGGTCAGCGACGATTATCGCATCTGTATGGTCATCACAAAGATCTGGTGTAGATCTCATGCTGTCATTTTTCTCTGGGACATCACTTTATCCTTTTACTTTTTGGCGATAGCGGTGCAATAGTGGTTCTGTATAACCGCTGGGCTGCTCTAAACCCTTGTATACTAGGTCACAAGCGGCGCTAAAGGCTATGCTGGTGTCAAAATTGGTACTCATGGCGACGTATTCTGGGTCGCTGCTGTTTTGGCCGTCAACCACAACAGCCATACGTTTGAGTGTTTCCATGACTTGTTCGCCAGAGCAGATACCGTGGTGCAGCCAATTGGCAATATGTTGGCTTGAAATACGCAGGGTTGCGCGATCTTCCATGAGCCCGACATTGTTGATATCAGGCACCTTAGAGCAGCCAACGCCCTGCTCTACCCACCGAACAACGTAGCCGAGCATTCCTTGGACGTTATTATCCAATTCAAGCTGAATATCCCCTGCAGTGAGATGTTGGTCGCCAAGGAGCGGAATCGTCAAAATATCGTCGACATTAGCTTTTAAACGCGTTTTTAACGTCTCTTGGAGCGCTGGCACGTTAATTTGGTGGTAATGCATTGCGTGCAGCGTTGCTGCCGTTGGTGAGGGTACCCAGGCCGTATTAGCGCCGGCCTTGGGGTGACCAATCTTCACCACCATCATCTCTGCCATGTTGTCTGGTATGGCCCACATCCCTTTGCCTATCTGCGCCTTGCCTTTTAGGCCACAGGCTAGGCCAACATCGACATTGTTATCTTCATAGGCTGTTATCCAGGGCATCTTTTTAAGGTCACCTTTTAGCGCGAACGCTCCGGCGAGCATGCTTGTGTGGATTTCGTCGCCGGTTCTGTCCAAGAAGCCGGTATTGATAAAGACCACGCGGCCTTGGGCGGCGCGAATGCACTCTGTCAGGTTAACTGATGTACGGCGTTCTTCGTCCATTATGCCAACCTTGATGGTATGCCTGGCCAGGCCTAACAGGTCTTCTATGGCATCAAATAGGTCATTGGTAAAGGCGACTTCTTCAGGCCCATGCATCTTAGGCTTAACGATATAGATGCTGCCTGCCACCGAATTAGTGAGCTTTGACGGGTTATTAAGGTCGTGAACAGATATTAGGCTAGTAATCACGCCATCCATGATCCCTTCGGGGATTTCGTTGCCTTGAGCATCTAAGATCGCTGGGTTGGTCATTAAGTGGCCCACGTTCCTTATAAACATAAGGCTACGGCCGTTAAGCGTGAGATCAGAGCCGTCGGGGGCGATATAGGTTCGGTCTGGGTTCATTGATCGTACAAAGCTGCTGTCACCACGGGTAATGGTTTCTTCTAGGGTTCCTTTAATCAATCCAAGCCAATTACCGTACGCCAATGCCTTGTCGTCGGCATCTACCGCCGCAACGGAGTCTTCACAGTCCATAATAGTGGTTAGCGCTGACTCTAGGACGATATCTTTGACACCGGCCTTGTCAGATTTCCCAATTATATGATTACAATCAACCTGAAGTTCAAAATGTAAGTTATTGTTTTTTATTAATATAGAGAACGGATTATCGGTATCTCCTAGGTAGCCAGATAGCTGATCTGGTGCCTGTAGTGATGCGCTCGTTCCATCCTCTAGTGCGATGATTAACTGACCTGCTGTAACGCTATAGCGAGTCGCTTGATGATGAGAGCCATGAGACAGTGGAGCTGCCCCGTCGAGGAAACCACGGCCATAATCAATCACCTTTTGCCCGCGGACCGCATTATAGGTCCCTGCCTTCTCTGCGCCTTCTTGCTCTGAGATCACGTCATTGCCATAAAGCGCGTCGTAAAGGCTCCCCCAGCGGGCGTTTACTGCGTTAAGCGCAAACCTAGCGTTCATTATTGGCACGACCAGTTGCGGGCCTGCTTGCTTAGCAATTTCGGTGTCGACATTTTCGGGGCTTACGGCAAACTCGCCACCCTCGTGAACTAAGTAGCCTATCTCTTGAAGAAAGCCCTTATAGTCAGCAAAATCAAATCCGTTACTATTAGCCCGATGCCAGCTATCTATCTGGCTTTGAAGCTGGTCTCTTTTATCTAATAGAGCTTTATTCTTTGGTCCGAATTCAGCCAAAATTGCCGCAAAACCGGCCCAGAACATGGCCGCAGTGACACCTGTACCGGGAAGTATTGATTGATTAACAAGATCATGGATTGGTTTGGCGACCTGTAGGCCTGATTCTTCTATGCGCTGACTCATGGTGCTGTTTCTCCGGCGATTTAACGACTTGCTGTGAGTTTATTGACCCAGCCAAGATTTTCCAAATCTGTTGCCTATATTTTTGCTATTCAGGATGCAGATACTCGATCTTTGGAATATAGGTTACCGAAGCATTTCCTCGGATACTTTTTTGATTAACTGGCGGATCCATCTATGCCCTGGGTCATGCTGTAGTAGTGGGCTCCAGACCATTTTTAGGCGTAATCGTGGAATATCAAAGGGCGGCTCTAAAACAACGACGCTTGCGTCATCTTTTAGCCTTTCAGCGGCCATTGATGGCAATGTGACAATGAGATCGTCTTGCTCGCCCAAAAACAGCGCGGCCTGATAATGTCGTGTAAACACGGTAATGTCACGTTTTGCACCGATATTCTCTAGAGCATCATCGACCCAGCCTAGTCGCTGCACGTCGTCCGGGCTCATTCCCACACCGACGCCCATGCCGGTTTTACTAACCCAGACATGTTTGCTTGACAGGTATGAATCAAGATTCCAGTTTTTGGTAACAGGGTTTTTGGCGCTTACTACGCAGGAAAAGCTATCATCCCAGAGGTGTACCTGGTGAAAAGACTGAGGCAATGTGTCAAATCGGTTGATAACGAGGTCAACCTTGCCTCTTTCAACGTCATGAAAGCTCACATCACTGGGGGTCATGATGTCTAAACGAATACCAGGAGCTTGTTTGCGCAGGCTGGTCAGTAGAACGGGTAACAGGGTCGATTCAGTGTAGTCACTTGCCATAATCCGAAATATTCGGCCTGAAACTCCAGGATCAAAGTCAGTCTTAGGTAAAACCGCTAGCTCTGCCGCAGCTAGCACTGAACGCACTAGCGGCTGTAACTCTAGCGCCCGCCCTGTCGGTGTCATACCGTCGCTGGTGCGGACCAAAATAGGATCATTAAACAGATCTCTTAACCGTCGCAAGCTGTTTGACATGGCGGGCTGACTAATACCTAGCTCCTCAGCTGCGCGAGTTACGTTGCATTCACGCAGCAAGACATCAAGGTAAACGAGAAGGTTTAAATCCACTTTAGACATATTCATACAAAAAATACTCAAGATAGAAATGATAAACTAGGATAATGACGGCATGATACCTAAAATGTATGCACAGTCAAACTTTACAACTCTAATAAGGTTTTTTACATGACCACTTTTAATCAAGATTCTGCCGATTTGGCAAAAGTTATAGAAAGCAATAATGGCAACTGGAGCGCTATCGACGCTGACTCCGCTGCGCGTATGCGTGCTCAAAATCGTTTCAAAACGGGCCTTGAAATTGCCAAGTATACCGCGGGCATCATGCGCCAGGATATGGATGAGTACGATGCTGACCCCTCAGCCTATACACAGTCACTGGGTTGCTGGCATGGGTTTATCGGACAGCAGAAGCTGATCGCGATTAAGAAACACTTCGGTACGACTAAGAAAAAGTATCTGTATCTTTCTGGCTGGATGGTAGCAGCGTTGCGATCTGATTTTGGCCCCCTTCCCGATCAGTCTATGCACGAGAAAACCTCGGTAGCCGCTCTTATTGCGGAACTCTACACCTTTTTGCGACAAGCCGATGCACGTGAGTTAGGCGGGCTATTTCGCCAGCTAGACGCTGCCCAGGGTGATGCTAAGGCGCCCATTCAGGCGCAGATCGATAATTTTGAAACTCATGTAGTGCCCATTATTGCTGATATTGATGCGGGCTTTGGTAATGCTGAAGCGACTTATCTTATGGCTAAACAGATGATTGAAGCTGGCGCTTGCTGTATTCAGATTGAAAACCAGGTCTCTGACGAAAAACAATGCGGTCACCAAGACGGCAAGGTCACCGTACCTCATTCTGATTTCCTCGCTAAAATTAACGCGGTTCGATATGCCTTCCTTGAATTAGGTGTTGATGACGGCGTCATTGTTGCGCGTACAGATTCATTGGGCGCAGGCCTGACCAAGCAAATCGCTGTAACCAACGAACCCGGCGATTTGGGCGATCAGTACAACGCGTTCTTAGATGTTGAAGAAGTAACGCCAGCGGACATGAAGAATGGTGATGTAGTCCTTAACCAAAATGGCAAGCTGGTTCGGCCTATACGCCTACCCAGTAACCTTTTTCAATTTAAGGCTGGCACGGGTGAAGCGCGTTGTATACTTGACTCAATCACCAGCCTGCAGAACGGCGCGGACATGATCTGGATTGAGACCGAGAAGCCGCATATCGGCCAGATTGGCGCCATGGTTGATGAAATTCGCAAAGCGGTACCTAACGCCAAACTCGTTTATAACAATAGTCCGTCGTTCAACTGGACACTTAACTTCCGTCAGCAGATCTTTGATGCATGGCAGGAAGCTGGGACAGATGTTTCGAGCTATGAGCGCGCTGATCTTATGAATGCCGTTTATGACCTCACTGATCTTGGGGTAGAAGCCGACGAGAAGATTCGAACCTTCCAGGCGGATGCGGCTAAGGGCGCGGGGATTTTCCACCATTTGATTACTCTGCCGACTTACCACACTGCTGCCCTTTCTACGGATAACCTGGCGAAAGAGTACTTTGGTGACCAAGGTATGTTGGGTTATGTTGCTGGGGTTCAGCGCAAGGAAATCCGCCAAGGCATTGCATGTGTTAAGCATCAGAACATGGCTGGTTCAGATATGGGCGATGACCATAAGGAATTTTTTGCCGGTGAAGCTGCACTTAAAGCCTCAGGTAAAGACAATACGATGAATCAGTTTTAATCGCTGATTAAGTAGCAGAATCTAAAGGGCGGATTTTAATCCGCCCTTTTTTGTGGCTGACCTTTTTTCACAATTAAAAGTAGTTTGCACGATGTTGGCCATCATTGGCCAGGAGCCAAGATACCCTAGTGGCAGCACCCCGGCGATTGGCCTCATGGCAGGTCTGGGAAGCCTTACATGAGTGCCAGCGAAGCGGTTTGGTCCTTTTTCAGTGAATACCTGCCACTAGTAAAAAGTTTCTCCGTTGGCAGCCATATCACGCATTCTATCGGTGGGTTTATAGAGCGGACTGATATGACTGTATTGGTCACCCAGGGCGCAAATCTCAGCTAATCCAATCTCGTCCATCCAGCGACAGATACCGCCTCTAAACGATGGGAAGCCAAGCCCGTAAATCAAAGCCATGTCAGCTTCGGTTGGAGATGCCACAATACCCTCTTCCAAACAACGCGCCATTTCCATTCCCATAGGCAGTAACACACGGGTTACGATCTCTTGCTCATCAAACGGACGTGCCGTGCCAAATTGTTCTTCGAAACTTTGAATAACGGCTGGGTCTGGCGCTTTTGCTGCCCGACCCCTCTCGTCATTTTGATAGCCGTAATAGCCAAGACCATTCTTTTGGCCCAGCCTATTTGCGTCCACTAGCATTGCCGATGGACGAGCGGGCGAGATCTCAATGAACCGTTCAGGTATTCCTGCTAGCATGACCGAATAGCAATGAACAATTGTGTCCAAGCCGACCACATCTGACAGATAGGCAGGCCCCATAGGCAAACCCCATGTCTCTAAGGCATGATCAATCTGCTGGAAGTCAGCCCCTTCAGCGATAAGCATTTCCATACCAAACATTGTGGCGAATAGTACCCGATTGACTAAGAAACCAGGACAGTCATTGACGACAATTGGTTTTTTGCCAAGACTTAGAGTGTAAGCACAGACCGCTGCAATGGTCTTATCTGAGGTCTTCTCTCCACGAATAATCTCTACAAGCGGCATAGCGTGAACGGGATTAAAGAAGTGCATGCCGCAAAAGTTTTCTGGACGTTGCAACGACTCCCCAAGAGACGTAATAGAAATTGTTGAGGTATTAGATGTGATGATGCTTTCTGGATTGGAGAGCTGTGCTTCCACCGCGGCTAAAACCTTAGTCTTGACCGACTCCAATTCAACAACCGCCTCCACGACCATATTGCTGTCACTAATGGCGTTATCGTCAAGGGTTGGTTGTATTTGACTAATGATTTGTGCTGACTTAACCTCGGTTAGCTTACCTCGTTGGACACCCTTATTAAGTAGCTTACTTGCCTCGCGCATACCTAAGTCGAGCGCAGGCTGAGCAATATCCTTCATGACAACCGAATATCCCTTTAAGGCATTTTGATAGGCGATACCGCCTCCCATAATCCCCGCGCCAATAACCGCAGCGCTAGTAATAGACTGTGTCTCATCTTTAAATGGCACGCTACGGACCTTTGCTTGCTTAACCACGAATTGAGCCCCCAAAAATAGCCCGACTAGTGCTCTAGCCTCTGGGGTATGGCACACTTCATAGAACGCTTGGTTTTCCAGGTGAACGGCGCTGTCACGGTCAACTAAAATAGCCGTGCTTAACAGATCTATGACCTTTAAAGGTGCTGGATACTTAGTACCTGTTCTCCCAAGAATGTTACCTTGAAGCTTATCTGATATCTGCGTGATCTCATCTGAACTAATATTTAATGCTGAGCGTTTATGGACTCGACGTTGCTCAAAGTCCCGCTCTCCATTGACATGGGATGTCAGTAACGCCAGCGCGGCATTCCTTACGTCTTCCGGCTCGGCTAACTGATCCACAGCACCAGATTCCAATGCCGCTTGAGCAGCTTGCTGGACGCCTGAAGAGATCCATTGCGCTGCTGTGGCAAAACCAACCAGTCTGGGAAGACGCACGGTGCCACCCCAGCCGGGTATTATGCCCAGCCCCGTCTCAGGAAGTCCTATTGCTGATTTAGTGTTCATAACCCGAGAATCACAGGCTAAACAAACTTCCAGTCCCCCGCCTAGGGCAAAGCCATTAATAGCTGCCACTGACGGATAGGGTAAGTCTTCAATGGCCGAAAACAATCCGTTAACGTGCTGCGCGCCGGCTATAAATTCTTCTTTTGGCGCGGCGAACATAGCCGAAAACTCGGTAATATCTGCACCCACAACGAAAACCGATTTACTGCTGGACACAAGCAGACCTTTGATCGAAGCGCCTCTCGTTAGCATACTCACAGCAGTTTCTAGTTCAGCCAGCGTTTGTTGATCGAACTTGTTAACCGAGCCAGAGAGGTTATTAAAATTGAGTTCAGCAAAATCGTTATCGATCATATTTAGCGTAAGCGTTTGTCCACTGTACATAGGTCGTCTCTGAATGGGTTATGTTTGAATGTGGATATTCTAACTTCCTAGAAAGTTTAGTCTATGGTTTACTGCTACTAATTCTGATTATCACTAATATCTATCTAGAGCGGGTCAATACAGATATGTCTTTACGCGACAAAATGAATGCAGAGCACGCGCTTAAGTCACTCTATGACGAGGCACGCGATTATGCTTTTGATTATGCGAACGCGGTCCCGGAGCGCAATGTGTTTCCCTCGGCCGAGGCGATAAGTAACCTCAGTCATTTTGACGAGGATATGCCTATTGAAAATGGCGATGGTTCAGAGATTCTTAAACAACTACACACCTTAGGTTCTCCCGCGTCGGTGGCACACACCGGCGGCCGTTACTTTGGCTATGTTAACGGTGGAATTATCCCTGTGACCCTGGCGACTAAGTGGCTCACAGACTTTTGGGACCAAAACACCGCACTTTATTTAATGTCGCCGATCGCATCAAAACTCGAAGCCGTTTGCGAGACCTGGTTAAAACAATTATTTTGTCTACCTGATCAGACCGTGGCTGGGTTTGTTAGTGGGACGTCCTCCGCTATATTTTGCGGTCTGGCGGCTGCCCGATATCGACTATATGACAACAAAGGATGGGACTTTAATCGCCAAGGCATGAGCGGCGCACCGGCACTACGAGTTATTACGGGCCGTGAAACTCATGGCGCCGTGATCAAGGCATTGGCGTTATTAGGTTTTGGCTTGGATAATATTGAATATGTCGATTGTGATGATCAGGGGCGTATCTGCGCTGAAAAGCTGCCTGTACTAGACGACAGCTGTGTTCTTGTATTGCAGGCGGGAAATGTCAATTCTGGTGCCTTTGATCCTTTTGATGAGATTTGCACACAAGCTGCTGATGCTGGCGCCTGGGTGCATATTGATGGTGCTTTTGGCCTATGGGCTGGCGGAACAACGCAGCTAAGGCATTTGACCAGAGGCATTGATAAAGCCCAGTCTTGGTCTGTAGACGGGCATAAGACGCTTAATACGCCGTATGACAGCGGAATACTACTATGTGCCGACAAACAGGCTCTTACCAGCGCTTTGCAAGCATCAGGCGCCTACCTGCACTTCAGTGAAAATCGCGATGGCATGCACTATACCCCTGAAATGTCGCGACGGGCTCGGGCGGTCGAACTATGGGCGGCGTTAAAGTACCTGGGTAGCAAAGGTGTTGATGAGCTCATTGTTGGTTTGCATGACCGGGCTGTTCAATTTTCTAACGAACTCAGTCAACAAGGCTTTAGTATTCTTAACGATGTGGTGTTTAATCAAATAGTGGTCAGTTGCAATGCGACTGACACGCACACTGAACAGATCATTCAATCTATTCAAGCGTCAGGTGAATGCTGGGTGGGCGGCTCTATGTGGCAAGGACAAAAAGTAATCCGTATTAGTGTCTGCTCCTGGGTCACAAGCGAGTCAGACATTAACCGTTCTGTAATGGCCTTTGTAGCTGCAAGAGCTAAGGTTCTAAAGACTTCCTAAAGATTATTACATCTGCGCCAATAAACTCAGGTGCACTACCCCACTGGTTGCCAAGATACTGAAAACTACGATGTGAGAAAAAACTGATATGCGTTGGGTCATTCTTGTAGTGCCAAAGTCCAAAGGACTCCCGGTCAGTCACTTGCTTGGTCATTATTCCCAGATAACCCCCAGGTTTTAAAAGAGCCCATAGCTTTTCCATTTCAAGACCTGGGGAAGCAAGATGCTCTACGACTTCGGTACTAGTGATGAAATCATAGCTACGACTAAGAGCAAGCTCATCCGGCGCATAGTAAGGGTCATAGATAGCGACTCGATGACCTTGCTCTTCTAGCATAAGCGATAGCGTTGGCCCAGGACCACTACCAAAGTCTAGGCCCAAACTGATAGGCGCAATTTTCGCCAGTAAAGGTTGCGCGAGACGACTTAAAAACTTTCGATAACCTGAATCGGTTGGGCTATTTTGGTGATTATCATAAGCCGCTTTCTCGTGTTCAGGCGACAAGTGAAATTGCCGCGGCACAAAGACTAGCTGGCATTGGACACATTGAAGGTACGATCGAGTTTTATCTCGATGATAGGCTAAAACCTCTAGGCTCTTGCAGAGAGGACAGTCTTCAAGTGCAGAGTCAGAATCATGCTGCGGCAAGCCGGTATCTCCTAACTGAAATGACGCAAAGTATCGCAGAAGCTAGCCCAATGAGGCGGATAAATATACATCTTTGATGATTTAAAATTGACTAGATTTTACCCCATCTCTATCGTGAGACACACCAATGCATGATGCCTAAGCAGTTTATTACTAGATGTCATCATTTCGCATTGACGAAAACCTGCTCGGTCAGTATCATGCGCGCTCTTGAGAAAGACCGTATGGAAAGCTATTCGGGGATTAGCGCAGTCTGGTAGCGCGCCTGCTTTGGGAGCAGGATGTCGGGGGTTCGAATCCCTCATCCCCGACCAACTTTCCGGCTTAAAGGCTATGCCGCCCATAGCTCAATTGGATAGAGCATCCGCCTTCTAAGCGGAAGGTTCCAGGTTCGAGCCCTGGTGGGCGGACCACGGTTTTTGTCTATGGTGTTTAAGACGCAAAATTCTCAAATATATCGCTTTAATGGTGGACGTAGCTCAGTTGGTAGAGCCCCGGATTGTGATTCCGGTGGTCGCGGGTTCAATCCCCGTCGTCCACCCCATTAATATTTATTAAAATCAATGTCGTGCATCGGTATTAGACTATAAGTATGGTTCTAGGCCAGTCTTGCTGTAAATGTGATCTCGACTTAGGCGCAAACCACTTCGATCTAAAGTCACAATCTAATTCTCTAACTACAGAGCAGGCATCAAAGTTTTAAGATGAGCCTCAATATCTACCGCACTTGTTCTAGTCGCGTCAGATGCCACCACCCCAGTAATCAAGGTGTCCCCTTCCAAGCCAAAGAGATATCTCAGCGTCAATAAACCATCTGTAAGAGCGTCTATCGTGCCGTTACCATCTATATCTGCGAGATCACCTAACATTGCTATGTGAGCCTCAATATCGACTGAAGAGGTATATGTGGCATTCGACGCCACAGTTCCAGAAACAAGAGCATCGCCCGTCAAGCCAAACATGCCTCTCAATAACAATAAGCCATCCGTTAAAGCGTCATATCTACCATTAACATCGAGATCTATTGATCCAGATGGAGCTGTTCCTGCCAAAAACTCGTCTAGAGCGCCAACACCATCGTTATCTTGATCACTAGCGGCATCTGATGCATCATTTGGATCAAGTCCATAGCGACGCTCCCATGCATCGGGCATGCCATCACCATCTGAATCAAATGCATACAGGCTATTATTGGGATAAACATCTGAATTATCCCCCGCCCCATCAGAATCACTATCTGTCGTTTCAGTTGAATCCAACGGAAAAGAATCCACATTATTAGCAACACCATCACTGTCGCTATCGTTGCTCGGATCTAGCGGTAATGCATCATCCGCATCACTAACGCCATCTCCATCATCATCTGCATCGGCATTGTTACCGATACCATCGCCGTCGGTGTCTGTGTCTTCAGTCCCGTCAAAAGGAAAGGCATCCAGCCCGCCTTGACTGGAAACGCCATCGCCATCAGGATCAAACATCAAACTTGCGACCACAGTAGACTGCCAATAAGAAGTATATCCCCAGCATTGGACACCATTATCATCAAGCGCACATGTGTGTGTTCGACCTGCTGCTACAGCCACCGGATTCACCAGACCGGCGGGCACAGTAGACTGCCCATAATCGTTCCATCCCCAGCACTGGACACCGTTGTCATCAATCGCACAACTATGATAGTAACCCGCTGCCACAGCCACTGGATTCTCCAGACCGGTGGGCACAGTAGCCTGCCCATAATTATTATCTCCCCAGCACTGGAGACCATTGTCATCAAGCACACAGGTATGATAATAACCTGCTGCCACAGCTACCGGATTCGCCAGACCGGTGGGCACAGTAGACTGCCCATAATTACCCCTTCCCCAACACTGGAGACCATTGTCATCAAGCGCGCAGGTATGTGCATCGCCTGCTGCCACAGTTATCGGATTCACGAGACCGGCGGGCACAGTAGACTGCTCATAATTATTATCTCCCCAACACTGGAGACCATTGTCATCAAGCGCGCAAGTGTGGAAATAACCTGCTGCCACAGCTACCGGATTCACAAGACCGGGCGCAGTAGACTGCCCATAAACATCCCTTCCCCAGCACTGAACACCATTATTTTTAAGAGCACAGGTGTGAAAATGACCTGCTGCCACAGCCACCGGATTCACCAGACCAGTGGGCACAGTAGACTGTCCGTAAACATCCCTTCCCCAGCACTGGACACCATTGTCATCAAGAGCACAGGTGTGTTGACTGCCTACGGCGATTTGGTAATCTTGAAGACCATCGCCATCTGAATTAACGGCAAAGCTGAAGCCAGATATTAAAATGAGTATTAAGTAGATGCATAGTTTTAGTTTGATACTCATTCGCTAAATGCCCTTTTAAAGCCTCTAAATGTGGTAAATATATAAAGGTTTACTCTTTGAGTAAAAAGGGACCTCTATAAATATGCTGCTCTCGATACTAATTGAGTATACAAGAGCGCTTTAAATAATCAATTTAGCTCATCCTAAAGTACTGCTCTGCAACCTGTAGGAGGCGGTAGTTAAACGACACCGACGGCTTCAAATCTACTGATCCCCAAATCCTCAGTTGTATTATCGGATTTACTATTCATTATTTGCATCCCCTTATTAATCAAACTACAACGATTGTGACTGAATGCTATAGAGTTGCATATGCGCATCCTATGGAGGAGAATGAAAGCGTTTCAGTCTTCAAGGCTAACAGTGTATGAAATTTATGAAGGTGTTGTCGTTTTTTAGCTTGCCGGTTATTTTGATGCTCACTGCCTGTAATGGGGGCGAAAGTAGCGGCAACTCTCTTTCACTGCCAGTTACCCAGGCCCCACCACCTAACACTGCTCCGGTTGCCGGAATATCATTAAGCTCTGAGGCATTTGTCGCCAGTACTGAAGTCTCTTTCACCGGTATAGAAAGTCGCGATGCTGAAGATGATGCACTTACCTATTTGTGGAGTTTAGAAAAGCCGGACTTTTCTCTTGCCGAACTCGATAATACAACTGGTGAAGTAATTTCATTTAGACCCGATGCGATCGGTGAATATACTTTAACCCTTACTGTTACTGATGCCGAAAATGAATCAACTTCAATTGCAAAGTCTTATACGCCTAGCTTACCTATACCCGAGCCTTTGCCTTCGTTTGCTGCTGCACAACCTCCAGTTGGAGTAATCACCGACAAGGTGGATGCGGTACGTTTTTTAAAACAATCGACCTTTGGCCCGACAGTTGACTCAGTTGATGATCTTTTAGCTAAAGGTGGAGAAGCGTGGTTTAACGAACAACTGACCCTTCCTTTTACGTCATGGACTGATCTTAGAAGAACCTCTTGGATTGAAGAATTTGATCCGTTGGATTCTGACCAAAATGGTCGGATGTGGTTAGAAGTGTTGTTTTCTGAAACCGCACAAAACAGTCCTGACCAATTAAGACACCGAATGGCTTATATATTGAGTCAACTATTTGTTGTATCTCAACAATCTGATGTAGCCCATAGAGAAATAGCCTTTACCGATTATTGGGATACTCTTGGGAAAAATGCGTTTGGAAACTTCAGGAACCTGTTGGAGGATGTGACCTTACATACAACAATGGGTCATTATCTAAATATGATAGGTAATCAAAAAGCAGATCCTGAAAAAAACATTCGCCCAGATGAAAACTTCGCAAGAGAAGTCATGCAACTTTTTACCATTGGCTTGAGGGAGTTAAACCAAGATGGCTCGGTCCAAGTAAATTCGAAGGGAGAAGCTATTGAAACATATGACCAAGAAACAATAACTCAGTATGCAGCCGCACTAACTGGCTGGTATTACGATACAACTGGTTTTGAAACAAATCCAGAGGACGAATTTTCTTGTAGCATAGCCTGTTTCCCAATGGATATTTCTACAAAGCCTATGGCAGCTTTTGATTATATCCATCAAAAGACCGAAAAACGACTTCTCCGCGGACACTATATACCGCCTGGACAACGAGCAGAAGAAGATGTGCAAATAGTAATCGACAGCTTATTTAATCATCCTAACGTAGCACCTTTTTTCTCCATGCACCTCATTAGGCAAATGGTAACTAGCAACCCCTCATCAGCTTATATTAGTCGTGTAAGCGCAGTATTTAATAATAATGGGCAAGGGGTTCGTGGTGATTTGGGTGCAACGGTAAAAGCTGTGTTATTTGATCCTGAAGCAAGACGTCCTGAAATAGCAGAAATACCCCTATATGGGAAAGTCAAAGAACCCGCGTTAGTAATAACACACCTTAACCGCCTCTTTAATGTAGGAATTCTTTCAGAAATACCACTAACGGTAAGCGCCGATAAATTATGGGGAACACATCGATGGATGAGAGTGGCAGGTGCGCCGTCACAGCAAGTGCTTGATTCTGAAAGTGTGTTTAACTTCTTCAGGCCAGACTTTGCGCCTAATGGCGAAATTTCTGATATGGGATTTGTTGCGCCGGAACTACAAATTACAACAGAAGCCAGCATTGTGAATGATGTAGAGATGTTCCGTTGGCTGACTACAAAGGAATTATGGTCATGTGATATTAATAATGGCCGAGATCCAGATCAATTTACAATAACTTATGACTTCACTGATTTAGATGAAATTTGGGAGCTTGAGGGCTATCCAGCTGTCGTAGATTTTTTAAATTTGTATATGACAGGAAATAGAATGGATTCAGAATACAAATCTCACGTGTTATCGTTTTCTGAAAAGCAAGAATACCGCCAAGTATTTGATGGGGAAGACCCAACCTGGAGTGATTGTTATACTGACAGAACGGAGCGACATAACTTTTTAATCGACCTCATTTATGTCATTGCAACAACCCCTGAATTTCGGGTGCAAAGGTAGGAGGAAAATGATGGATAGAAGACATTTTTTACAGTCAGGACTTTCAGCTCTTGGTGCGTGCGCATCTCACTCGTCATTTTCCTTTGGATTAGATGTAAGTTCAAATTTCGTAAATGTGGCAAAGTCAGTTAGCGATTACAAAACTCTGGTCTGCATAAACCTTCAAGGTGGTGCTGATTCTGTTTCCCTTTTTGTGCCCACTAGTAATGCGGAATACAATCAGTACCAAAAAATCCGACAAAACTTAAGCTACGAGCAAAGTTCGATTAACCCATTGGTATCTAACAATGAAAATCTAGACGGACTTGGCCTGCCTAATTTCATTAGTTCTTTTAGTAGTTTGTTCAATGACAAAAAACTATCTATAGTTTCGAATGTTGGCCCTCTTCGAGAGCCGACGACACTATCAATGATTCAAGCGAACAAAGCTGTACTCCCTCCCTTTATGAATTCGCACTCAGACCATGAAAACCTTTGGCAAACTGGCTTTGTCGATGTAAATGAGCGAACTGGATGGGGGGGTCGACTTATAGAAGCATTCAATAATGAAGGAACATTAATACCAAACAATATCTCTCTAAAGCAAAGTCGAAAATTTGTCAGAGGGAACAGTTTAGATCCATTTGTAGTTAATGCTGGTGAAATTCAAAATCTCACCCATTATGTTGATTGGGAAACAAATAGCGACAAACCGCTGCGCGACATGTTCAATAAATTGACTAACAAAAACGATTCTAGTCTTGATAAAAGCTATACAAAGGTGGTGAATTCAGCAATGAATAGTAATCAAGCTTTGAAAAGAGGGTTACAAACCGCATCCGAAACCGTAGTTTCTTATCCTTTGACAACAGGAAATGTAGTGGTAAATAGTGAAGCTGAAAGCTTCAATTCGCAACTTAAACGTGCAGCAGAATTAATTGAGATCGCTCCATTTCTTGGGCATCAACGGCAAGTTATTTTTATTCAACTTGGCATGTTTGATACGCATGATAACCAAGCAGCAATTTTCCCAGACCTAATGAAGCTCCTATCTGACGGCATGAAGTCTTTTCAAGCAGATCTTGAGGCTCGTGGTGTAGATGATCGAGTCGTTACCGCTACGCAGTCTGAATTTGGTCGCACTCTTACAATTAATTCTAATGGCACGGACCATGGTTGGGGTGGGCATCAGTTTGTCATGGGTACACCCGTCCAAGGTGGCCAGGTTATTGGCAACCTGCCAGAGTTTGCAATAGGCTCTTCGGACACTTATCAATCTGCATTCATACCACAATATTCAGTGGAACAATATGGTGCCAATTTAGCAAAGTGGTTCGGTATTTTAGATTCAGAAATGTTAGATATCTTTCCAACCTACAATCGCTTTGATAATGTTGATTTCGGCCTTTTTGTTTAACATATTGATCAATGGCTTAGCTGGCCTCAACTTCGATAATTAGCCCTATTCGATCCTATCTGAATCAATTGCTTAGTGGTTTGTGTCGGTGGCAAAACACCCTGATCTAGTACCAACTTAAAGTGCTGGCATTAACGTCTTCAAGTGCGCCTCAATATCAGCAGCAGATGTTCTTGTGGCATCAGAGGCCACTACTCCAGCAATTAAGGTGTCCCCTTCTAAGCCAAATAAGTACCTCAAAGTCAGCAAACCGTCTGTGAGTGCATCTATTGTGCCATTGCCATCGATATCTGCAAGAACACCCAACGTTGCTATACGTGACTCAATATCTGCCGATTCGGTGAAAGCCGCATCAGAGGCTATCGTGCCCGTTACCAGCGCACTGCCGTCTAATCCAAACATTCCTCTAAGTAACAAAAGACCGTCGGTCAGAGCGTCATACTGGCCGTTTCCATCGATATCTAGCGACCCGGACGGGATTGTCCCCGCCAAGAACTCATCTATCGCCGAAACACCGTCATTATCTCTATCACTTGTCGCATCTGAAGCATCATTTGGGTCAAGACCATACTTGGTTTCCCATGAATCTGGCATACCATCACTATCAGAATCTTTGGAGTAAAGACCATTTTCTGGATATGAGTCAACATTATTAGCTATCCCATCGCCATCTGAATCATTGGTTGGGTCTATAGGTGAGCTATCATTAAGATCAGCCACTCCATCATTATCATCATCGATATCAGCTGACATACCCATATCAATACATGCCTGGTCACAATCATTAGGTGCTCCATCACTATCGGTATCAATTAAAGAACCAATTGAAATGAGAGGATGGGCATCATTAATGTCAGGTATAGAGTCGTTATCTCTGTCAGCTAACAACATGTTTTTGCCGTAATAGATCTCTATCGCATCGGCTCTAGGGCATGTGACGATGACATCTAAATTCCCGTCGGCGTTTAAATCGGGCGTGTAGATGCGATTACAGTTGTTTTCACTCATAAAGCTACTAAATGCTTTGGTCGACAGTGACCAACCAGGATTGAGATTCCGATGCAGAGCTATTACGTTGTAAGCACTATCCGGCTTAAGCGTCGAAACGATATCTAGCCTTGAGTCACCATCTAAATCCCTGAACTGAAAATTTTGATCATGAGTTGCGCCAGTATCTTCTGGTTGGTACTGACTTAGAGTTAATTTGTCAGTCACCGAATCTCTAGAGTAAATTGATATAAGAAATCTTGAGTTTGTTACATGGAACTGGTTATTTTCAAGTGTCACTAACTCAGCTTCAGCATCCCCTAACAAGTCCACCGATTCTGACTCCCAATAATGCGCTGCATTCATATCTACAATTCGACCAGTCTCCGGATCCTCCGGTATAGGTGCTATCGTGTTTTCATCAAGTCGAAACCCCATATCTACTTCTACAGGGCTCGTTGTGTCAAATTGACCTCCCACTTGATAAAAAGCTGCATGAGCATAACGGTTGGAGACAAAAGGTTCATCAACGATGGCATGAGGTTCCACTTCGATATTCATTAAAATATCTAAATCATTATCTTGGTCAAGATCAACTAAAGCCCCGTTGTAGACAGAAATACTTGTATATTTGGGATAGGTAGCCGGATCAAATCCTGCAGGATGGCGAGCTATACAGGTTTCATCGCAGGCAATAACTAATGGCCTAGGCCAAGAATGACCCGCGCCAGTGCCAAATAAAAAAAACTCGGGCACTTGATCACCATCGATATCACCATAAGTTGCAAACTCTGCTGTCATATCGACTAAATTCAGCTCCGATTGATTTTCTATGGCTGATGTTTCCTTAACTAACCCTGCTTTGCTGCCTAAATATAAATTGGTTCCACTTATTGGTGGGTCATCAGCTGGATATGCTTGGCCTTTATGTGATGCTCCAGCAACCAGGAGGTCGTCGAAGCCATCATTATTGATATCCGCTACCACTGTATCGCGTCCACCTAGAGAATTATTATCTACCTCTGCCGCTTCTGGGGCTTTACTATCTTCAGACCCATAGACTGCGATAACACTCGAGGGGTGACTGCAAAGTGCCGATGATCTATTCGTAAAGTTTTCGTCAACCGTAAATAGGAGGTCTTGGTAACCATCTCCATTAAAATCGCCAAATTCGTGACTTTCCATAGATAACTGATGCGGGCATCCTTCAATACGGTTATATGGCAAGCGCGAAATGAGCTTAAATGGTGCTAAATCAAATAATGAGCGTGCAGAGAGTGCGTCTACGTTCCATGGCTCCTCTAGACTATCAACAAGATCATTGGGTTCTCTAAGTAAGGATAAGTTTAAACCGTCTCTTGTGGCGAGCTCTAAAGATGTAGCGAATTTTGACTTATCGACACCAAAAAGCTGCTCGAATGCCTCATCCCAACTTGAGCTCAAACTATACTGTTCATAAAAGTCGATAAAGACGGCCTTCATCCCATGGTCATGAACTAGCTGCATAATCCCGGAGATGCTGATATCTTTATAATTAGCCTCTGTCACATCTAAAGGCGCTTGATCTATAACCCGCCCTGCGATCTCAGATGTAATTCTGCTATGGAATTCGCCAAAGGGCTCTCCTAGGAACATACTCGCCACTAATGTTTTTGTTAGATATTCTTCTTGCCCATCAGTCCACCATTTAGGGATAGGCTTAGCTGACCGAACTTGGCGGCTCAAAAATTGCTTAAAAAAGGCGCGAAAAGCAAGTATTGATAGGTTGTTGTTATTGGCATCAGATTCATCCAAAAATATGACTTGTTTAATTGTATTATCTACAGAAAGTTCTAGAGATCGGTATCCCGTGTTTTCGTCACTAAAGGGTTCAAGGTTCGAAATAAGATTGAGAATCTCGGTAGATGAACAGTCATCCGCCTGAAGCTCACATGCAGCAATTGATGCGACATCAGTAATCGACTCCGTTCTTTTTACGACCGTCAGGTATGTCTGTGTATTGCCCAAGACAGACTCCAAGCTAGCAAAGCGGCGGTTATATATCACCATCTGCTTATCACTAATACTATTTTGATGGAGCTCCACCGCACCATTCAGGAAAGGTTTTAGTCGCTGGTCGTCAGCCGACCCGGAATTTGGTAAGGCAACCAGCAATACCAAAAATATTGTTGCTATTAAATTAATATACCAACACTTTAAGCTCATACTAACCTCCTAAACGCCTGACTTTAAAACTACGACCCTTAAGTTTGCCTTTACTAAGTTTATTAAACGCAGTGTTGCCATGTTCTCGGGCGACAGCAACATAGGCCCACTGATCACCCACCTGTAGTCTACCTGTTTCTGTGCTTGGAATACCATCAATACCAGTTAAGGCACCTACGATATCCCCTGCCCTATGCTTCTGCTTTTTGCCTCCACCGATTTGATAGTCCCTACTTCGTTGTTAATGAAAATGGTGGATTTTTTAAGGACACGCGCAAGTTTAATCGAGCATTGAAAAAAGCGCATGAAAGAAAACAACTATCCTCTCTCATAGCTTTCCATTCAGTCCGTTAGTGGACCGAGATGAAAAAGGCGCAGAAAACAGCATACTGTCCAAAAGACCCCACCAACGGCAACCTTGATATAATGAAAGATTGAATTTCTAGCGCTAAGCTCAGCTGTCTCAAAAAATGCGGGCGTGTTCTTTTCAAACAAAAAATGCCCGGCCCATGATAGACAAAACGTTACTGCAATTATGGCTAAACCCAATAGTGGCTTGAAAACCAGTATTATCGTTCCCGCAATGGCGAGGGAGTGAGCTAAATGATGAATAGAGCGATTTATAGAGTTCTGGTGCGCCGCCTCATAGTAGTCATAGAATTGTTTTGACCCAAATTGCATTTTTATCCCTCTACTAGCTTCTTTTCAACGTCTGTAAAGTAACCGCTACTTCCAAACACCATCACATTTTTAGTCCTATCTAATTTGAACTGAAACTTCTCCAGTTTGTAATTTTCTTTTTCCCCTTCGAGGGTTATGCCCGAACTATTAGTCATCTGGCAACAATAAACGTCCCCCCAATCAGAAAAGCTAAAGGGGCTTATCAGTAATAGGGTAATTAGTAGTTTCTGCATTCGCTCTGCTCCAGTAATCTTTTTACAAGCGAAAGATACTTCCCTTTCAGCACTCCTTGAGTATACAGCGAGATATAGAATAATAAACTTAGATCAATCCCAAGAACCTCTCACCTCGATCTAGCCCTGATTTTACTGGATGGGCTATTCAGCGATGATTGAGTCGTCAACGCATAGCTATTAAAATGATTGTGCGCATACAAGAGTCTAGAAGCAATTTAAAATCCCACTATGCTAACCGACGTGTTAAATTATTATTTTTACACCATGAAAACAGGAAAAAGCCATGAAAAGAATCATTATTACTTTACTTATACTGTTGGCCCCAATGTCTTTTGCTGGTCATCATGATGCTACCGAAAATCAGATTATCTTTACTATTAATGCGAATATTGTTGAGGGCAAAGCTGATTCCTTTAAAGCTCTTCTCAAGGAAATGGTTCCAGCGATTAAAGCCTCGGAGCCTGAAACCACTAGGTATCAATACTTCATGAGCCCAGATAACAAAAAGCTCACCTTGATTGAAGTTTATCCCAACAATGAGGCGGCCCTTTTCCATATGGCTGCTTTCGCTGTCAGTCCGTTTGGTGAGGAATTCCTGGCTTCTATAAGTATTACCTCGTTTGTGATTGCAGGGAATGCAAGTCCTGAACTGATGAAATCTGTAGAACCATTCACGTCGGACAACAGACCCCCAGTTCAAGGCTTTATACGTTAGGAGGTGCCCTGATCTAGCCCTGATTTGACTGGATGGATTATTTAATTATGATTAAACGCATTAACTAAAACTATTAACCGGAGTAAATTATGAAAAAGACAATTTTGATAGTGAGCCTATTCCTAGCTGCCGTAAGTTCAAATGCATTGGGAGATGGTCATCTAGCTGAAGAACAGGGTAAAGGTGCCTTTACTACACTAATGGTATCCGCTAAAGACACTGACAAGTATTTGAAATCTGTTAAATCAAATCCTGCTCTTTATGAAGCAATTGGGGCAGATGCTGGGGGATACTGCAGAACCGTGTCGGGCCAGGATTATCCAGGTCAACTAATGATGTGGACTGCATTCCCAAACGTTACTGCTGCTTTAGTGGGTGCAGGTAAATATGACCCATCTAATGCCCCTAGAGCAATGGCAAATATGCGAGAGTTTAAATATGGTGCAACTTGGGCGCCGCTTAAAGGGTTTTCTCGCCTAGACCCAGGGTACGAGCGAGCGATGAGAATCAAAGTCTCACCCGCCAATGTACCTGCCCTTGTTGCAGCGCTCACAAAGCTTGAAAAAGAAATTCAGGATGCAGGTCACGACACCTTTATAAATGGTCTCTTTATTGCGATCGGCGGTGGAACTCAAGAGGCAGGTACTTTGTATCTAAAGTCTATAACTGCTGATGAAAAAACTCATGGCGCAGTCATTGATGACTACTTTGCAGGAGCCTCATGGGGTAACGCATATCTGCAAGCCACATCGTTAATTGATGAGGTTATTAATGACCAATTTGAAGTATGCGAGCAGTTCTACACAGCGGAGTAGGCTATTGATCGGGGGCGAAATTAATCACTTCGCCCCTTTGGCTCTTTTGGAAAACCCCGATCTACGCGCGCGCAACAGTTTCCGATTACTAGCGTGTAAAGGTGCCGAAGTGGTGCCTAAGTATTCCTTCCTATAAGCCTCAAGAACTTTTCACCTCGATCTAGCACTGAGTTAACTGGATGGGGTGTTCAGCTATAAAACCTGTAAATGTACTTCTACAACAAGCTTTACTGGGCGTTAAAAAATCTCATTATTAGTGGCCACGTCTGATCCAGATCATAGCTATGGCCCATTGCACTGCCCCGACAATCAAGAATTGGAGGGATAGCTCCCTCCCCTACGCAGTCATTCCAACTCCGGCACTCCAGACTAGGCCCGACACCCAGCTCGACAATCTCCGGAGCAATAGAGGTATCACAAAGAAGCGTATTAGCCCATTTTTCCGTAATTGCGCTAGCCCCAGTGTAGAAGTAAGCCTCACCGTTGGATGTAGTGGTGAAAGATTTATCGTTCCAGTTACCCGGTGGAACAGTGGTGTCGAGCATGCCCGTTATTAGAATAACTGGCAGACCATTAACCTTTTGCGGCTCAGACAGGTAACCCCGATGAGGAAGACCAATTATTGGCGCAACGGCGCGAAAAATATCTGCGGTTCGCTTATCCTGCCCTAACTCCCAAACAAACATGCCACCATTGGAACCCCCGGCGGCAAAGATGCGTTCACTATCGATGCACAGATTTTGCTGTGCTTGGGCTACAAGGCTCTTGACGAAGCTTACATCGTCGTCTAGACAATGAGTCCAAGAGCAACTATTAGCGGCCACACCTTGACATGACGGATACGTATAATCAGGCGTTACATTGGCATTACAAATTTTTTCAGAGTCGTTTGACACTAACCCGTTAATTCCGTCTCCATCGAGGCCCGTTGTAGACCCGCTGAAGGACCAAGAGGAGTAGGAAGATCCTGACTCTTGAGAACCAAGACCTAGCGGAGAGATCATTATGTAGTTGTGTTTATTAAGTTGGTTTTGAACGGCGGCATTGTTAAGAAATTCATCTTGGTCTCCACCCCAGCCATGAAAACCAATTACAAGAGGGGATGTGACGTTGTTTTTGTAGTTGGCAGGGACATGAACTCGGATTTGTCGCTCGACTCCATCATGATCTATGGTCCTAGTCCCGGAACTCCAGCTCGTTTGAGGGCATCCACCGTTATCAGGAGTTGAGATTAGAGTCTCTAAATGAGCCTCAAGCTCTTCTGCAGTAGTTCTAACAGCATCGCCTGCCACGACCCCATTAATAAGCGTATCGCCCTGTAAACCAAATAGATGACGTAACGTAAGCAGACCATCTGTAAGGGGATCTATTTGGCCATTACCGTCTATATCAGCGAGGTCACCAAGAGTTTCAATGCGAGATTCGATATCGACTGAGTCAGTATAAATAGCATCAGAACCTATAGTGCCAGTTACTAATGCACTGCCATCCAAACCAAACATACTTCGAAGGACCAATAGTCCATCGGTAAGAGCGTCAAATCGCCCGTTACCGTCGATGTCTAAATTTGACTCGGAGCTAACAGTAGAGGAAAGGAGTTGGTTAGAATCAGATTCCGTTTTCCCTAGCGTGGAAAACGCAACGAGTAGAGTCAGTGCTCCAATACCGAAGTTCTTTTTCATTTAACCAACTTTTAAGGGGAATTAAATATCAAATAATTCAAAATTATAACAACATGCTTTTCAGCTTAGTACAGTATGGGTATTTAGTAAATATAGTGTTTTGACCAGTTATGCAAACAGTCGATACGAGGGTTTAAGTCCTCATTGGAAGTCAGTAAGCGTCGCCATCGGTTCAATCCCCGTCGTACACCCCATTAATTATTTAAACACGTAATATACTTGCCCCCCATTTTAGTCAGGCGTTAATCACTAACATCGGTGGCTTTCGGCTCTGGCATTCGCATCTTGTATCCGTAGTACTTGAAATCATTGGCATAAATACTATTAATCTTTTTTAGCATTTCATTATTCATTGAGCAGTCCGTATTTAACCTCTTTGTGCTATTCATACTGACATTGGAATCAAAACCTGTCAGATATGAAAACTCACGCATATGGGATAGATTTTCAATCTTAAAAATTGACACCTGCTGTTCCGGGACATTTAGACTTTTGAAAAGCTTGTATTGAGGATGATTAAGTATCCAATGTTGGGGATTTACATGTTCATCAAGGTGATAGCATTGAGCAAGCATACCTATAAACATCTCAAAAGAGGTGCCTAGTAAAGCCTCTCTAATCTCTTTATTACTATTCTTATTGTCCAAACCTAACAGCGGAAAGAATATTTTTTGCGGTGTTTCCCATTTTAAGGATGAATCTAACGAATAGTTTGTAGGATGTTGCTGAAATTTATCTTTGTAAAAGGACGCAACCCTCTCATAGGGATCACGCACGGTGAAATAAACTAAAGGATTAGTGTAGGCAAGCCGCAAAAAAACCTCGGCCCGCTTTAATTTAATAAAGTTTTCGGTTCTTTTGAACGAACTGAACATCACCTTAAAGTTGGTGACGAGCAGTATCTTTTTATTCTTAACTTTAAAAAACGGCACCAAAATCCCAGAAGAAAAGATTCAGCGTACTTGAAATGAACGAAGAACGCTTTTAGTTATATAGAAAATTTAAAATTATTGTTGACGGCACATATAAACATCTTCACAGATTTGAGTCATTGCCCAAAACCACTCAGAAACATATCGTCTCGAGATAAGCTAATTTAAAATCCCGCTGGGTACTTCGTTATGAGTTAGCGTAAGCATTAGGTGGGTAGGATTGTGCCAGCCACTTAACCCTGTTGGAAAAGCTTCACTATGAACCACTTTGATTTCTCTTGCCTCACTCTTACCCTCGTGCTTGCTATGAGCGCTTGCTAGACGTGCGATGCCTGGAGTGCTGACTAGGATCTGCGTGGCGCGGTTGAAGACATCGAATTGTTTCATACAATTCTGCGAGATTTGGGTGATTCGACCTGATGGCCACAGTTGAAGAGCAGCTCTGAATTTAGTGCGATTCGTGCTGAAAGCGAAACGCAACGTGCCATGGGGCCACGTAACTAAGTGAGGCGCTCAAATGAGCCTGCGAACGAGGTATGCGGCTCGGATGTTTTTTCGGCTGCCTTGGAAGCGTGAGTATCATCGCCACAAAAGTAACCTTGATCTATTTGTTAAGTTGATTAGATTGCCTATTCAGTTATTATTGATCTAAAAAGGAGAACTACATGAAAATAGCAGATCTAATGAGGCATGGGTCCATAGGCACCCTTTTCGGTTGGATGTGGATAATAGGCTGTTTTTCAGCTGTTTATTTTTTTGTTCAAGCTTATATGTATCAAGACGCTTCGTCGTGGATCCCTTTTTTGTTGGCGTTAGGCATTGGTGTTTTGGGGAAGAAGCTGCTGAAAGATTTTGAAGCCGATAAGAATGGTTAGGTGAGAGGTGCGAATACATTCACTATGTAGTTACCCTGTGTAATACCAACACTAGCTAACGTCACTATGAAGTCACCTACCCTATGAAAGTTTAAACGATTCACTACTTTCAAATAGAGAGGCAAGGAATGACCCAATTAGATATAGATTTTGTAAGAAAGCAATTTCCAGCGTTTAGCGAGCCAACTCTAAAAGGTTTTGCACACTTTGAAAACGCGGGTGGTTCATATGCCTGCCGTCAAATGATCGACGCTTTACATCACTATTATACGGCGACTAAAGTTCAACCTTATTACGGATTCGAACCCTCCGTGGGTGCTGGGGTAAAAATGACTCATGCGCGGCAACGCATGGCTTCATGGCTTAATGTGGGAGGCGATGAGGTCCATTTTGGTGCATCAACATCGCAGAATAGTTATGTAGTGTCACAAGCACTCAGAGAGCACCTAGAGGTCGGGGATGAAATTATCGTTACCGACCAGGATCATGAGGCGAACATTGGGGTTTGGAGGCGATTAGAAGCCGCGGGTATTGTTGTTAGGGAGTGGCAAGTTAATCCTGAAACCGCTGAGTTAGAGGACGAAGGATTAGACGCCCTACTAAACGAAAAGACTCGCGTCGTGGCCTTTACCCATTGTTCTAACATTGTGGGCAGTATCAACCCCGTGCGTAAGTGGGCAGATAAAATTCATGCTGTGGGCGCTCTTGCTTTTGTTGACGGCGTTTCCTATGCCGGGCATGGTCTTCCCGATGTGGACGCACTCGGGGCTGATATTTACTTTTTCTCCCTCTATAAAGTCTACGGGCCACATCTTGGCGTTATGGTTATGCGTGAGGCGCTCAATAAAGCTCTACCTAGTCAGGGCCATTTTTTCAATGTTGGATCTGCTACTAGCCGATTCACACCCGCCGGGCCAGATCATGCGCAGATTGCCTCTGTTAATGGTGTGATTGATTATTTTGAAGCAATAGATGCTCATCATTTTGGTGATAGCGACGAATCATCATCGAAAACGGACCGTGTGGGCGCTTTGCTCCATAGAGCAGAGATTGGGAATTTGGGGCCATTGTTAGACTTTCTCAAGCAGCGAAAAGGTGTCCATATAATAGGGAAAACCGTCGCAAAAGACCGCGCACCCACGGTCTCATTTACGGTGGACGGTGCCAACCCTGAGGACATCGCGGCGAAGCTAGCAGAGCAGCGTATTGGTATAGCTAATGGAAACTGCTATGCCTATAGGTTAATGGATGCTCTTGGCATACCTCCCGATCAGGGCGTTGTGCGTCTTTCCTTTGTGCATTATACGAGTAAAGCGGAAGTTATCCGCTTAATTGACACTTTAAAATCTGTTATCTAAACTGATATTTGATTAATTATAAGATCAACGAATTGGAGCAAAATACGTTATATTTCATTTAGTTCGCAAATTAATCCGCGGGCATATATTAAAACCCAAGAGAGGATGAAAATGGACAGGCGACAGTTTTTATATGGGGCGACGGCGTTGGCGGTTGCGCCCATAATGATGAGCTGCGGTGCAGATGGGCCGGTAGTGACTATTGATAGCAGTTACCCAGTGAGTAACTTTGGTGCTTCATCGACAGCTGAGGGCGTCACCGTAGGATTAGACCTAACAGGAAAGACAGCCTTGGTCACTGGTTGTAATTCCGGCTTGGGTCTGGAGACAATGAGAGTGCTAGCGATGCGCGGCGCGCATGTTATTGGCACTGGTAGAACGCTTGAGAAAGCCACTAAAGCCTGTTCTGGCGTGACGGGTATTACCACGCCCGTGGTCTTAGAGCTGTCCAGTTTGCAATCCGTCGTAGAGTGCGCAGACACAGTTGCCGCCCTCGGTCTTCCCATAGATATCTTGGTGTGTAATGCGGGCGTTAATACCTTTGGCGAATTAGAATTGGTCAACGGCATCGAGAAAATATTTGCGGTGAATTATCTGGGTCATTTCGTGTTGGTAAACAGGTTGATGCCCTTACTGAAAAAAGCTCAGGCGAGTCGTATTGTAAATGTGGGAAGTCGCTCCGCTTATGTTCAGGCACCCGCCGTGGGCATAGACTTTGACAATCTTCGAGGTGAAGGTCTATTTGATTCGCAGGAAGCTTACGGTCGATCCAAGCTAGCCAATGCATTGTTTTCGCTTGAATTAGCCACACGATTAAGAGGCTCCAGCGTCACTTCTAATGTTATTCACCCAGGTTTAGTCAAAACTAAAATTGCTCGGACTGCTCCTGCGGTTATAAGCAAAGGTTTTGACTGGTTTGGCGGTCTTATTGCGAAAACACCCCAGGAGGGGGCCGCCACTCAAGTTTATGTGGCGACTAACCCCGCTCTGGAGGGAGTCAGTGGGGCCTATTTTGAGGACTGCAATGCGGTTATGGTAAGCGGCGAGCACCACATATTTGATAAACTAATGGCAGAGCAGCTGTGGGTCACCGGCGAAGAGATGGCGCAGGGTTATCTAATAAGGGAAAATTTATTGACATCGTGACCCTCAAATATCACTCTTTTAATAATTTAAAGAATACTCTTGGTAGGAATCCGGCTGGCCTCGCAGTAGATAAAGAACTTAGAGTCCTCAATACCAGTGGAAATATAATACCTAGTCTTTATGCCGGTGGTGAAATTCTTGGGTTCGGAAGAACTTCAGGGAATGCGTTCGTAGGGGGAGTTTCGTTGACCCCCACACTTACTTTTGGCAAGCTTTTAGGGGAGCGGCTGCCGAGATAGGACTAGATCAAGAAGAGTGAAGGTACTCCAGATACACGGCAAGACATTGGTACCAAGTATATCTTGTTCCCCGCGTCAGCCGA
>Ga0209383_1000464_pt1 | contig 28939 bp, 24 predicted proteins | sample CoawatmetaG02DNA_FD_187510 | JGI IMG/M metagenome (GOLD analysis project Ga0209383, IMG submission 187510) | Marine microbial communities from the West Antarctic Peninsula - Coastal water metaG029-DNA (SPAdes) (version 2) | ecosystem: Environmental > Aquatic > Marine > Coastal ... | reverse complement strand
AATGGTGGAATGGGGACTTTTGAGATGCTATATAGAAGACCAGATATGTTTGCTGCAGCTACACCAATTTGTGGTGGTGCACACCCAGAAACTGCTAAGCTATTTGCTAAAAAAACACCTGTTTGGATTTTTCACGGTTCTGAGGATAATGTAGTGCATCCATTATATTCAGTTAAAATGGTTGAAGCAATAATTGAAGCTGGAGGTAATCCTAAGTTTACACTATATGATAATGTAAATCACGATAGCTGGTTAAACGCATTTAAGGATAAAGATTTTTTTAAATGGATATATAGTAAAAAGAAAAGTTACTAGTAATTTATGTAGTCAATTATTTCAAGACCATATCCAATAATACCAACTCTTTTTGTTGCTGTTCCATTAGAAATTAATTTTAATTTATGGATATTTAAATCATGTAAAATTTGGGCGCCAATTCCAAAATCTCTATTATCCATTTCTATTCTTGGAGCCTTTATTACTTTTCCTTTAACTTGACTTCTCTTCAAGATTTTTAATCTATTGAGTGTGCTTAATGGTTGATTCTGTTGATTTATAAACACGATAGCTCCTTTTCCAGCATCGTTAACCAGTTTAAACATATCATCTAGCTTCTTGTCTAAGTTGTTAGTTAAGGTGCCTAAAACATCATTATTAAGAAGTTTAGAGTTGATTCTAGTAAGCACATGTTCACTTGGTTCCCAAGAACCTTTAGTTAGTGCTATATGTAGTCTATCATTTGTAGTTTGTTGATAAGCTCTTAATCTAAAACTACCAAATCTAGTTTCAATTTGAAAATCCTCTTTTTTCTCGATTAATGAATCATGTTCCATTCTATAGGCAACAAGATCTTCAATTGATATTATTTTTAGATTGAATTTTTTTGCAACTTCAAATAATTCTGGTAACCTAGCCATAGTCCCGTCCTCATTCATGATTTCAACAATTACACCAGCAGGTTTAAATCCAGCAAGTCTCGCAAAATCTATTGCAGCTTCTGTATGACCAGTTCTTCTTAAAACTCCACCTTCTTTAGCTATTAATGGAAAAACATGCCCTGGCTTTGAAATATCATGAGGTCTGGTTTTTTTATCGACTAAAGCTTTAATAGTTTTTGACCTATCGGAAGCAGATATTCCAGTAGTCACCCCACTACCAATAAGATCAACAGAAACTGTAAAAGCAGTTTCCATTGGATCGGTATTGTTACCAACCATTGGATTTAAATTTAATTCTTTGGATCTTTTTTCAGTAATTGGTGCACATATAAGGCCTCTTCCATGCTTAGCCATAAAATTCACAATCTCTGGTGTAATTGATTCAGCAGCTGCTAAAAAATCACCTTCATTTTCTCTATTTTCATCATCAACAACAATAATTACTTTTCCAGATCGTATATCGTTTATAGCAGATTCGATACTATCTAATTGTCGATTATTTTCTTTAGACATTTTTATAAATTTTTGTAAATATACACTGTTTTTTAATCAAATTTTATCACTTCTCTTTAAAAACTTATTCATTAGTAAGTATAAATTATCGAAGTTAAATATAGATCTATCTTTAGTTGCTCTATTGGTTAAATAGATACTAACAGGAAGCATTATAATTGTTGATAGCCAGCTAGCTAGTACTGGATTTATACTGTTATCTTCTGCTAAATTTTTAGTAAATATTCCAATAAAATGAAAAATACAAAATAAAACGATAGATAAAACTAGCGGCAGTCCAAACCCACCTTTTCTAATTATCGCACCCAAAGGAGCGCCAATAAAAAATAATATTACACAAGCAAATGAAATAGCGAATTTATCATGTAACGATATTATATGTTTGTTTATGTTTTTATCTCTGTATGTCTGAATTATTTTATTAGACTTTATAATACTATTCGTGCTATTGATTGAACTTATAGCTAAATCAAATAGTTGTACTTGTTTTTTGAGTTTAAATAAGTCATAAAAATTTTCTCCCTTATAAATAGTATCTACAATTTTAGCTCTTACATTATCATTTAAAACAAGTGCATTAGACCTATTGTGCATTTTTGATGAAATTAGTTTATAGTCTCCTTCTTTCTTTTTGAGCAATGAATCTATTGTGATTCCAAGATCTGAAACACTAAGCATCGTGTGTTTATTTACATTTTCTGTGTCATCAAAATCTACATTATTTATTTCTGCCAAATTAATATTTAAGATGTATTCTTCGAAATAACTTTTTAAATGTGGCTTTTTTAATCTCTGTTTATAATCATTGGATGTTACCTCATCATAATAATTACCTTCGAATAATTTTAACTGTAATATATCGGAATCTAGACTGCTAGAAATCTCACCTGTCTTGGATTTTATGACCGTGTAATTACCAACTCTATTTTTTTTCTGATGTATTATTACATCTGTTAAATATTGACCTTTATCACCTGTTTTATTTTTAACTTTAATATTTATTCTACCAATTTGATTAAACTGCCCTTCAGCGATAGCCATTGTAGGTTTTACCTTAGATATATTTTTTCTTAAATTATGAAAATTGTATTCTGCTACTGGGTTAACGTTATTCAAGAAAAAAAATGTTATTACACCTATAAATAGAATAAAAACACTCAAGCTTCTCATCGCTCTTTGCAGAGATATACCTGTAGATTTCATGGCTGCAAATTCATAATTTTCCGCAAAACTACCAAAGACCATTATACTAGACAGTAAAATAGTTAGTGGAAGAATTAAAACTATAAGTCTTGGTGATACATAAGTCAAAAACTTAATTATAATACCTATGTCTAAATCTTTTCCAGCCAATTCTGAAATATAAACCCATACTGATTGTAGTAAAAAAATTAACATAATTATACAGAAAACACTTAAGAATGTTTTAATGAATGTTTTAAGTATGTATTTATCTAAAATTTTCAATTTCTATCAATCAATATTGTTTATGTAATAATCCTTGTACTCTTTTTTGTTAAATAGAAATAGATCATCATCTAAAGGAAGGTCTACTTCAAATGATGTAATAGTGTATGTTGTTGTTGTACCATTTTTACCTTTTTCAATACTTTTATATATTCTGTTATTTTTTTTCTCTACAGCTAATAGTATATAGTCTATTTCAGATTCAGAGTCTATGGGAATTAATTTAATATACTGTAATAACTTTCTAGTTCTTTGTTCGTAATAATCTAATACAGTTACATCTTGTGTTATATCCATTTTAAACTCATAACCATCTTCGAAAAAGGTTAAAATCTTATTTGGAGTTATCGTACTTTCTTCATCTAAATCTTCTGTAGATACAGTTACTTCTTCATCATCTGGATTGATAGTGAAAAGCTTTTCTCCATCATATATAAATGTTATATTATTCCATTTAACATTGTATTTAGTTCCTTTCTTTACAAAACTAACCTTGTTGGTTTGGTCAATATCTTCTTCTAGGTTACTTAAGTTGTGATTGATATTAATATACATACTTTCGTATCCCTTAATATTCTCAGAGACCTTATTTAAAAGCTCTTCAGCCTTAGGGTCATTTTGAGAAAATATTACAAGAGTGTTTAGAATTAATATCAGTAGGGTGTATACTTTTTTCATTTTTTATATATTTTTTTCATTTTCTAGATGTCTGTCTAGCGCTACTAAATCAGTTATAATTACTTGCCTTGCTTTACTTCCCTCAAATGGTCCAACAATTCCAGCAGCTTCTAGCTGATCAATAAGTCTTCCTGCTCTGTTGTAGCCGAGTTTTAGTTTTCTTTGTAACAAAGATGCCGAGCCCTGTTGAGCTATTACTATTACTTCTGCAGCTTCTCTAAATAACTTATCTCTGTCGGATATATCAATATCAAGATTTGTGCCAGTTTCATCTCCTATATATTCAGGTAATGCATGGGCGCTAGGGTAAGCTTTTTGCGACCCAATAAAGTCAGTAAGTTTTTCAACCTCAGGTGTATCTACAAATGCACATTGAACTCTTATTAGTTCGTTACCCTGGGTATATAGCATATCACCTCGACCTATTAGCTGGTCAGCACCTGAACTATCTAAAATTGTTCGTGAATCTATTTTAGAGGTTACTCTAAATGCAATTCTTGCAGGGAAATTAGCTTTGATAACACCTGTTATAACATTTACTGAAGGTCTTTGTGTTGCAATTATTAAATGTATTCCAATTGCTCTAGCTAATTGGGCAATTCTTGCAATTGGAGTTTCAACCTCTTTTCCAGCTGTCATTATTAAATCTGCAAACTCATCTACAACCAATACTATGTATGGAAGAAACTGATGCCCGTCATTAGGATTTAGTTTCCTAGACTTAAACTTCTTATTGTATTCAACAATATTTCTACATTGTGCGTTTTTTAATAACTCATACCTGTTATCCATCTCAATACATAATGAATTCAGGGTATTTATTACTTTGGTATTATCTGTTATTATAGCTTCTTCACTGTCAGGTAATTTAGCTAAGTAGTGTCTTTCAATTTTATTAAAAAGTGTAAGTTCAACTTTCTTTGGATCTACTAAAACAAACTTTACTTCAGCAGGGTGTTTTTTATATAAAAGTGAGGTCAGTACTGCATTAAGTCCTACTGACTTTCCTTGACCTGTAGCACCTGCCATAAGTAGGTGAGGCATTTTAGCTAAATCTACAACCAGTGTTTCGTTACTAATTGTTTTACCTAAAGCTATAGGCAGTATCATTTCAGACTCTTGGAATTTCTTAGATGAAATTACAGAGTGCATCGACACAATTGTTGCGTTTTTATTTGGAACCTCTATACCTATGGTTCCTTTACCAGGTATTGGAGCTATTATTCTTATACCTAGTGCGGATAAGGACAATGCAATGTCATCTTCTAAGTTTTTAATTTTAGATATTCGTACTCCTGCTTCAGGAACTATTTCATAAAGAGTAACAGTTGGACCAATTGTAGCTTTTATACTTTCTATTCCAATTTTATAATTATTAAGAGTATTTACTATTTTTGTTTTATTCTCTTCTAATTCATCCTTATTAATTGTTATTCCCTCAGAATCATATTTTTTTAAGATGTCTAAATTTGGAAATTTATAATTACCTAGTTCTAATTTTGGGTCAAATAACCCAAAATCATCGACAAGTTTTTTAGCAAGATTATCAGATTCAGATTCCTCTTCAAAAGTTTCTTTTATTTCTATTTCAAGCTCATTTGTTGATTCTAATTCTGGTTCTTTGTCCTCAATAATGTTAGTTACAGTTAATTCTTCTTGGTTTAATTCAATTTCTGAATTGGAATTAGTAGTTTCATCGTCATCAATGGTTAAAGTCTCTTCATTGCTGGATTCGTCTGAATTAGTTATTGTTTCTACTTCCTTATTTTCAGTTTTGTTTTTAAAAGTAAACCATTTTTTAAAGGAGTCTATTCCTATGTTTAATCTAAATGTTAAATAATAAATAGCAAAAAGCAGTAATAAAAAAGAGGTTCCAATGTTTCCAATATAACTCTTCAAGAAAAGGTTTGATTCAAATCCAATTATTCCAGAAAATTTTCCAGAGTCTAAATCAATCAATCCAAATAGTAACGATATCCATAACATCATTAATATTCCCCAAAACCAATGTCTAGTTAATTTTGCTTTATTAGAATCTAATAAAATAAATAATGCAGATAGAAATAATAAAAAGCAAATTATGTAGGAAGAAATTCCAAATCCTTTATATAAAAAAAAATCTGCTAATTGAGCACCTATCTTGCTCATCCAGTTCTCGGTAACCACTTCTAGATTAGTGAATTCTGTCAAAGTGCTTTGATCCTTAATTCCAGTATAAAAATATGAAGTAAAAGAAAGAAATAGCGTAAAGGAAAGGACTACCAAAGTACTTCCAAAAAATAGTTTTTGAGAGCTATTAAGTTTCACTTCTTTTCTATTAAAGGAAAACAACTTCTTTTTTTTATTTTTATTTGCTCTAATCATTTTTTAAAAAATATTAAACAAAACACAAATTACTGTATTTGTTTTCATTAATTACTTGATTTAGTTATTGATCTAATTTTAATTCCTATACCAGCATATATCAACGTCATAATTGGGCTGAGCCAGTTGAAGATCGCATAAATAAAATAGTCTGCAACGCTGACTCCAAGTACTCCGTAATGATAGGCTCCACAGGTGTTCCAAGGAATTAGTGCTGAAGTAACAGTCCCTGAATCCTCTAGAGTCCTACTCAAATTCTCAGGAGCTAAATCATATTCTTCATATGCGTTTTTAAACATTTTCCCAGGTATTACTATTGCAAGGTATTGATCAGATGCAGCTATATTTATTCCTAAACAACTAACTACTGTGCTAGCAACTAATCCAAAAGTAGAATTAGCCAATGAAAGCAGCTTGTTAGTGATCTTGGTTAATGCTCCGATTGCATCCATCGCGCCACCAAAGATCATAGCACAAATTGTCAGATTTATTGTCCAGATCATACCTGTCATTCCTCCAGAATTATATAGGTCTGATATTCTTTCATTATCAGTAGGGATTTCTGTATTTAGAAAAACAGAATCAAAAACACTTGAATAACTTCCAGGAGAAAGTAAATCAATAATATTAGATTGAAAAATAACTGTAAAAATAATCGCTAAGCTTATACCAATACTCAAAGCAATAACTGGTTTAACTTTTAATGCGGCGAGTATAATTACACTTATAGGAACCGCAAATAAAATAGGTGAAATATAAAAATCATTAACAATAGTGTCCGTAAGACTTGTGATGCTATCTAGATTGCCAGAGGTTTCTGTTGTTATGTTAAAGCTGATAATTAAAAATACTATTAGTGTTATTAATATAGTTGGCACGGTCGTATAAGTCATGTATTTTATATGCGTATATAAGTCTGTGCCTGCCATGGCCGGTGCTAAGTTAGTAGTGTCACTAAGTGGAGATAGTTTATCACCAAAATACGCACCCGATATTACTGCTCCAGCGGTCATTCCTGGTGGTATTTGAAAAGCTGTACCAACTGCTACTAGAGCTATTCCAACTGTTGCAGAAGTAGTGTATGAGCTACCAGTAGAAACAGATACAATGGATGATACAATAAGCGATAATGGTAAAAATATAGATGGATCAATCAGTTGAAGGCCATAATATACCATAGCTGGAATTACTCCACTGACTTTCCATGTTCCCGCTAAGGCTCCAACTAATAGTAAAATTATAATCGGAGTGGCTATACTTTTTATACTTAGGTAAATCTTTGTAACTATTGTTTTTATAGATACTTTATTAGCTAAACCAATTAACGAAACTATTATTGAGGTAATCAAAAGTATTAACTGGTAAGTGTATTCCCCTAGCCATTCTTTATCTTCAAACATTAATATGTTATAAGTTAACATAGAAATAAGTAACATTATTGGAAATAAGGATGTGGTTAAACTAATTTCTTTAGGATTATTCATGAGCTAGATTAAATTAACTTTCTTCTTAAAAATAGTGATAATTAACTGTTACAAGATATGCAATATTATTTTATTTAAAATTGATTTATAACTTAAATTATTGATTAGATATTCATTGCAAAGAGTTAAAACATTTGTATTTTTGCTAACTAATTAAATAATTTTTTTATGAATTCTTTTGATGTTGTTGTTATTGGGTCAGGTCCAGGAGGTTATGTATCTGCTATTAGATGTGCTCAGTTAGGTATGAAAACCGCTATAATTGAAAAATATAGTACTATGGGTGGTACTTGCTTAAACGTGGGCTGTATTCCTAGTAAAGCTCTTTTAGATTCTTCTCATCATTATGAAGAGGCTACAAAAAACTTTTCCAATCATGGTATAAATATTGAAGGTGGGATTTCTTTAGATTTTGGTAAAATGATATCTAGAAAAAACGAAGTGGTATCACAAACTACAAAAGGAATTGATTTTTTAATGAATAAAAATAATATCACGGTTTTTAATGGTTTTGGTTCATTTGTTGATCAGAATAAAGTAAAAATCACTTTGGATTCTTCTGAAGAAATTATAGAATCTAAGAATATAATTATTGCTACTGGTAGTAAACCTGCTATTTTACCGTTTGCTAAGGTTGATAAAGATAGAATTATAACATCTACCGAAGCGTTAAAGCTAAAAGAAATCCCTAAGCACCTAATTATTATTGGTGGTGGGGTAATTGGATTAGAGCTGGGTCAAGTATATAAAAGATTAGGCTCAGAAGTTTCGATTTTAGAATACATGGATAGAATAATTCCAACAATGGATTCTGGTTTATCTAAAGAGTTGACAAAGGTGTTTAAAAAACAAAAATTTAAAATTCACACATCACATAAAGTTACCTCTGTTGAAAGAATTGGAGACAATATTAAAGTTGTAGCTCAGAATAAAAATGATGAATCTGTAGAGTTTAACGGAGATTACTGTTTAGTGAGTATAGGAAGGTCTGCGTATACGCAAGGATTGAATCTTGATCAATTAGGAATAGAAACAAATAATAGAGGTCAAATAGAAGTGAATGAACACTTACAGACAAAACATTCTAATATTTATGCAATTGGAGATGTTATAAAAGGAGCAATGTTGGCTCATAAAGCTGAAGAAGAAGGAGTGTTAGTTGCTGAAATTATTGCAGGTCAAAAGCCTCATATTGACTATAATTTAATCCCAGGTGTTGTTTACACTTGGCCTGAAGTTGCTTCAGTAGGAAAAACAGAAGATTATTTAAAAGAAAATAATATCGAATATAAGGCCGGTCAATTCCCGATGCGTGCCCTAGGTAGGAGCAGAGCTAGTTCTGATTTAGATGGTTTTGTAAAAATATTAGCAGATAAAAAAACTGATGAAATCTTAGGAGTTCATATGATAGGAGCAAGATGTGCAGATTTGATTTCAGAAGCGGTAGTCGCGATGGAGTTTAAAGCATCTGCTGAAGATATTGCTAGAATATCTCATGCTCATCCAACTTACTCTGAAGCAGTTAAAGAAGCTGCTCTAGCTGCAACTGAGGATAGAGCACTACATATATAAATTGATTCTATTGATATAGATCTTTGTTATATTAGCAGTAAATAATTACACTATAATGCTAGAGGATTTTAAATCTCATTTATTAAACGAATTGCCTTTTTTGTTTAGTAGTAAAATAATTATTGCTACATCTTCTGGAGTGGATAGTGTTGTTTTATGCTCCCTTTGTAAAAAATTAGATTTAGATTTTTCTATTGCTCATTGTGATTTTTCACTCAGGGGTAAGGAAAGTGATGTTGACGCTAAGTTTACTGAAGATTTCGCAAAATCATTGAATGTGTTGTTTTATCTAAAAAAATTTAACACTAAGGAATATAAGACAAAAAATCATTTATCTGTTCAGATGGCAGCAAGAGAGCTTAGGTATAAGTGGTTTGATGAATTATTGGTAAATTATGATTATGTTTTAACGGCACATCACTTGGATGATCAGTTGGAAACATTTCTTATAAATCTATCTCGTGGTAGTGGTTTGGAAGGTTTAATGGGTATTCCTGCTATTAATGATAAGAAGATACGTCCATTATTGAGTTTTTCAAAAGATCAAATTTTAAACTACGCTACTACTAATAAAATTAAATGGAGAGAGGATAGTAGTAATTTGTCAGACGATTATCTGAGAAATGAAATAAGAAATAAAGTAATATCTAATTTCAAGAAATCAAGCCCTACACTTTTAAGTAGTTTTAATAATTCTTTACAGTACTTAAAGGCTTCTAGATCAATTTTAAGTGAAAAAATAAATGAAGTATCTAAAAGTATTTTTGTCGAAGAGGAATATCAAATTAAATATAGAATTGAAGGGATTTTAAAATTAAAAAATATAGAATTCTACTTGCACGAATTTTTCTATAAATACGGATTTAACCATGTAAATGATATTAAAAATATTTTAACATCTCAGTCTGGTAAATATGTTAGTTCAAAAACTCACAGAATAGTAAAAGATAGAGATTATTTGATTCTTGAAGAGATCTCAACTTATAAATTTGATCCAATTGAAATATTTAATGATTTGACTAATGTTGAAACTATTTATGGGGGTCTGTCATTTGATCTAATCACAAAATTTGAGAAGAGTTTAACTCTTTCTTCTGTTTGTATTGACGAGGGTAAACTTGTATATCCGCTAAGGGTTGAATGTTGTGTACAAGGTATGGATTTTATCCCGCTTGGGATGAAAGGTAAGAAGACTTTAAGTAAGTTTTTTAAAGATGAAAAAATTTCTATAATTGATAAAAAAAGAACCTTAATTCTTATAAATGGGAATAATGAATTAATTTGGGTTGTTAATCAAAGAATTGATGAAAGGTATAAGTTATCTGACTCAACAAATAGTATATTAAAAATTAGCTTTAAATAAATTTTGATCTCTCTAAAAAATATAGGCCCTGGGACTGTTATTGCTGCTGCTTTTATTGGCCCAGGAACGATCACGATGTGTTCGATAGCTGGTGCTAAATATGGTTTAGATTTATTATGGGCTTTATTGTTTTCATTAATTGTCACTACTATTTTACAGTTGACTGCTGCGAAAATTGGATTAATTACTCAAAAAGGGTTATCAATAAATTTGATCAGTAGCTTTAATAATTCATTTTATAAATACTTAGCTATAGTTCTTGTTCTTTCTGCTATTTTGGTAGGTAATACAGCTTATGAGGCTGGTAACATTAGTGGTGGAGTTATGGGCATGAGTTCTGTATTTGGTGAATTTTCTTATTCTATGGCGGGTTTTAAAATAAATTTATATTCACTTGTGATTGGATTGATGGCGTTTATTATATTATTTATTGGAAATATAAAAATAATAGAAAAAGTTCTTATCGGTTTAGTTTTATTAATGAGTTTTGCTTTTTTAACTTCTGCTATAATTGTTAAGCCAGATCTGTTAATTCTTGCAAAAGGATTATTTATACCTAAATTTCCTGCAGATAGTTTTATTATTATAGTTGGACTAATAGGGACTACGGTAGTTCCGTATAATATCTTTTTACATGCTTCATTGGTAAGTGATAAGTGGAGCTCTCCATCGGATTATGATTATGTAAAAACAGATACTTTGTTGGCAGTATTATTAGGAGGGGTGATTTCAATGTCTGTTATGATAACAGCTTCGGCTATTTCCGACTTACAAATTAACAGCGCTTCTGATTTAGCGTATGCTATAGAGCCTGTATTTGGAAGTTTTTCTAAAATCATCATCTCATTAGGTTTGTTTGCTGCTGGGTTAACAAGTGCTGTTACTGCTCCATTGGCTGCGTCATACGTGACCTGTGGTTGCCTTGGCTGGAGCGCTGACAGTAAAGGATATAAGTTTAGGCTGGTTTGGTTTTTCGTGTTGTTTTTGGGAGTATTATTCTCAAGTTTAAATTATAAATCTATTGAGGTTATTAAATTTGCGCAAGTTGCAAATGGAATACTGTTACCTGTAATAGCAATATTTCTTTTAATAGTAGCTAACAACAAGAAATTACTAAAAAATCATGTTAATAGTTATTTGTTTAATTTTATTACAGTGGTTATTGTTTTGGTAACCATGTTTATTGGCTTGAAAAGTATTTTATCAGTGGTTGGTTTAATCTAATTGGTATGCGAAAATTAAATATAAATTCAGATGTAGGCGAGGGTATTTTATGTGAAGAAAAACTTATGTCCTATTTAAGATCTTGTTCAGTGGCATGTGGAGGTCATTTTGGAGATACTAATACTATGAAGGAGTCTGTAGGTCATGCTATAAAAAACGGAGTACTTATCGGAGCTCATCCTTCTTATCCAGACAGATTAAATTTTGGAAGAAGATCTATGTCTATTAGCTCAGATGATTTAAAAAAATCACTACTAACTCAAATAAACTCTCTGAAAAGAGTCATGAATTCCTTTGGTTTAACAAAGCTTGACCATATTAAGGCTCATGGAGCGTTATATAACGAATGTGTTGTAGATTTTGATATTGCTGCTTTATATGTAGAGGTGGTTAAATCTTTTGTGGATGTAAAGATTTATGCTCCCTATGGCTCTGTTGTTGCTGAAGTTGCAAAACAAAATGGAGTTTCGGTTGATTACGAAGTTTTTTTAGACAGAAATTATGAAGATGATCATACTTTGGTGTCTAGACTTATGTCAAACTCAATGTTGATAGATCCAAATGAAATGATTTATAGATATGAAATGGTTAATATGGATTTAAAAATAAAAACCATTCACAATAAGCTTATTGATACAGTAGGGGATACCTTTTGTATACACGGCGATACAAAAGATTCACATTTACATTTAGAAAATTTTTATAAAAACTATTTTTCAAATGAATAAGAAATTAGTAGTTAATTATTTTCAGTTTAGTTCTAAATCTATTCTAATTAATTGGGATAATTCTATCAATAATCATATTCTTTTTGACGTACTTTCTTTTATGCAGGCTATCAAATTAAGTGATAAATCAATACTTGAGGTAAGGAACACATACTGCTCATTACTAGTTACTTATACATCCACTATAGATAATATCTATAGTGAAATAAATAGCTTAAATTTAATATATTTACATAAAAAAAAATATAATATATCAGAAAAAAAAATATGGAAAATACCCGTTTGTTACAATGAGTATTTTGGAAAAGATCTAGTAAATATTAGTAAAAATATAAAGTTAAATGTTGAGGAAATAATAAAGCTTCATAATGAAAACACCTATACAGTTTGTTTTTTAGGTTTTTTACCTGGGTTTTTATATTTAAGTAATTTGAACAAAAAATTATATTTTCCTCGAAAATCTGATCCAGATTTAAATATAATTAAAGGTTCGGTAGGAATTGGTGGCTCTCAAACAGGTGTTTACCCTTCAAACAGCCCTGGAGGTTGGAATATAATAGGTAATTCTCCAATTGATTTTATAGGAGGTGATTTTAATGACAAAATTTCATTTGCAACACCAGGTGATTTAATTAAGTTTATCCCTATAAGTCAAGATGATCACAAGCATATTTTAAATAATCTAGGAAGCTATAAAATTGATTCGGAGGTGTTTAATGGTTAATGTCATAAAACCTGGGATGTTTTCTACAGTTCAAGATAAAGGAAGGGAAGGTTTACAATCTTATGGAATACCTCAGTCAGGGTCTATGGATAGTTTTTCATCTGATTTAGGTAATAGAATATTAGGTAACGCTATAGATACTGCTGTATTAGAGATAACAATGGTAGGACCAGTCTTAGAATTTGAATCTCCAACTTTTATATGTATTACTGGAGCTGATTTATCTGCGTCTGTTCAAAATATGAATATTCCAATGAATACAGTCATACCAATTAAAAGTAATGATATATTAAGTTTTGGAGCTTTAAAAAGCGGACTGAGGGCTTATATCGCAGTTTTAGGTGGTTTTAAGACTGAAAAAGCATACGATAGTAGAAGTATGTACAAAAACTTAACTAAAGCAATCAAATTAAGTAAAAATGATACTTTAGAAATTTCTAACGAAACTTTGTTTAGTGATTCAAAATTAATAGTTCACTCTGTTCAAGAAATCCAAAATGAATTAATAGCAACTAAGGGACCAGAATATTCCATGCTTAATTCTAATCAAAAAAACTTTATCATTTCACATGATTTTACTGTATCAAATAATTATAATAGAATGGCGGTACAATTAACAGATTTGTTAGAAAATAATTTAGATTCAATTATAACTTCGGCAGTTCTTCCAGGTACTGTTCAGTTGACGCCTAATGGAACATTAATTATTTTAATGAGAGATTGTCAAACAACAGGTGGTTACCCTCGGATTTTACAATTAGAAGAAAGAGCAATTAATTCTGTTGCTCAATTAAAAAAAGATTCTAAACTTAGTTTTAATTTAAAAATCTAAGCAGTTTTTTAAGACTTTTTAGTTTACCTGTGAAAGGGGCATATCTAGTACTAATATCTAGCCAATTTGCTTTTTTAATTATAGGTTTTTGATGTGAAAAAAGTTTAAATCCAGATTCACCGTGATAAGCTCCCATTCCACTTTCTCCAACTCCCCCAAAAGGTAGTCGATGGTTTCCAAATTGAATCATTGTATCATTTATAACTCCACCACCAAAACTAACTTTATTTATAACTTCATCAGAAAAATTAGAGTTTTTTGTAAAAACATATAGAGCTAATGGTTTTTCAAATCTAGAAATTAATTTAAAGATGTCTTCAGTTTTTTCATATTCTAGCACTGGAAGAATAGGTCCAAAAATTTCATCCTTCATTAAATCTGAATGTACATCAGGATTATTTATAATAGTTGGTGAGAAATATTTATTACTTAGGTCGTATTTACCTCCGTAAATAATGTCCTGGTTATCTATTAATGAAGCTAATCTTTTTAGTTCTTGCTTATTTATAATTCTTGGATAGTCCTCAGAGATCTCTTGATTATCTCCATATGCATTTTTTATTTCCACAACTAATTGTTCAATCAGATCTTTTTTAATAGATTTTTCAACTATTAAATAATCTGGAGCAATACAGGTTTGGCCAGCATTTAAAAATTTACCCCAAACTAATCTCTTTGCAGCTAGCTTAACATCAATATTTTTATCAACAATACACGGGTTTTTACCACCTAATTCTAATGTTATTGGAGTTAAAAATTCTGAAGCTGCTTTTGCTACAATTTTTCCGACTCTTACGCTTCCAGTAAAAAAGATATAGTCCCATCTTAATTCTAGTAATTTTGAAGCAACTTTAGAATCTCCTAAGATTACTTTTACATAATCTTCAGGAAAAATATCTGTAATTATTTCTTCTACTAATTTTGAAGTATTTGGTGAATGTTCACTAGGCTTTAAAACAGCTGTGTTTCCTGCTGAAATAGAAGATATCAGCGGAAGTAAAGCTAGTTGAAATGGATAGTTCCAAGGGGAGATGATTAATGTAATCCCGTATGGTTCTAAATGCAGATAATCTTTAGAAGGAAAACTTGCTAAACTTGGAGTTATTCTTTTGGGTTTACTCCAACTTTTAAGTTTTTTTTTAATTAATTCAATTTCACTTTTTAAAATAGCAATTTCGGTTAAGTAAGTCTCGAAATTAGATTTATTTAAATCTTTTTTAAGTGCTTCAAATATTCTTAATTCATTTTTTGAAATAGATAAATATAATTTATCTAATACTTCGATTCTAGAGTTAATATCTCTTGTTTTACCAGATTGAAAATAAGATTTTTGTTTATCTATAAAATTAAAATTTTTCATAAAAAAAATTATAAGCAAGAATCCCATAAGGGATCTTTTGGGGTTGGACAACTCAATTTAATATTTTTTTTACTTACGGGATGAATAAATTCTATTTTTCTAGAGTGTAAATTTATACCGCCATCTTTATTACTTCTTTTAGCTCCATATTTTAAATCCCCTTTAATTGAAGAGCCAATCGAACTAAGCTGACATCTAATCTGGTGGTGCCTTCCAGTTTTAAGGTTTATCTCTAGTAAGCAATAATTATCTAAATGTTTTATTATTTTATATTCCAATATAGATTCTTTACTTTCCTTTACCTGTTTGGTGTAACTAGTTGACTTATTATTTTTAGGATTTTTTTTGAGCCAACTATTAATTATACCTATTTCATTTTTAGGTATATTTTTAACTATTGCCCAATATGTTTTCTTAATTTCTTTATCAACAAGCATTTTGTTTAATCGTGTTAATGCTTTAGATGTTTTTGCAAATATAACTGCACCGCTTGTGGGTCTATCAATCCTATGAACAGTTCCAAGAAACACATCACCAGGTTTTTTGTATTTAATCTTTATATATTTTTTTACGTAATCAAGAAGGGGAGTGTCACCAGTCTTATCGCCCTGAACTATATCACCACATCTTTTATTTATTACTATAATGTGATTGTCTTCGTGGAGTATTAATAAATTTTTTTCATTACTTCTATTATACATACATTGTAATGAATTTAATATTGCTCACTTGAGTTTGGAAAATCTTTACTTTTTACATCCGAACTATATTTAGATATTGCGCTACTCATTTGATCATACAAATTTAAATATCTTCTCAAAAATCTTGGATTAAACTCTTTTGTCATCCCAAGCATATCGTGAAGGACCAATACTTGACCATCGACATCACCACCCGCTCCAATACCTATTACAGGAATAGTTAAGCTTTTTGAAATAATCGCTGCAAGTTTAGCTGGTATTTTTTCAAGAACTAGAGCGAAACAACCAAGTTTTTCTAACATTTTAGCATCTTCAACCAACTGTTTTGCTTCTTCCTCTTCTTTGGCTCTAACGGTATATGTACCAAATTTATATATCGACTGAGGGGTTAAGCCTAGATGCCCCATAACTGGAATTCCTGCTTTAATTATTCTTTTAATAGAATCTTTAATTTCTTTACCACCCTCAAGTTTAACGGAGTGTGCTCCACTTTCTTTCATTATTCTTATTGCAGATCTAAGAGCTTCTTTTGAGTCACTTTGATAAGTACCAAAAGGTAAGTCAACAACGACTAGTGATCTATTAACACCTCTTATAACTGATGATGCGTGATAAATCATTTGATCTAGTGTAATTGGTAAAGTAGTTTCGTGACCAGCCATTACATTACTAGCGGAATCTCCAACAAGAATAACATCTATCCCGGATGTATCAACAATTTTGGCCATAGTATAATCATATGCGGTTAGCATTGATATTTTTTCATTTTTGGATTTCATATCTGTTAATGTCTTAACAGTTATCCTTTTATATACTTCTTTGTGTATTGACATATCGGTAAGTTTAAAGTGTAAAAGTACTAAATATATAGATAGTTAAAATTTATTTTTATCAAATATTACACTCATAAATTTACTCTAAAAATGACAAAATGGCATATTTATATTAAAATAAATGACAAATTTGATTAATATATCTATTGGCACAATCATTGAATATTAGTTGTTGAATTAAATAAATTGAATTTAAAATTAAATAAATATATATTATGAGTAAAATTATCGGAATTGATTTAGGTACTACAAACTCTTGTGTTTCAGTAATGGAAGGAAATGAGCCTGTAGTTATTCCAAATGCAGAAGGTAAAAGAACAACCCCTTCAGTAATTGCATTTGTTGAAGGTGGTGAAATTAAGGTTGGAGATCCGGCAAAAAGACAAGCAGTAACAAACCCAACCAAAACAGTTTATTCTGTTAAAAGATTTATGGGTAACAAGTTTTCTGAATCTTCTAAAGAAGCAGGAAGGGTTCCATATAAAGTTGTAAAAGGGGACAATGACACTCCTAGAGTAGACATTGATGGTAGATTGTATACACCTCAAGAACTGTCTGCAATAATTTTGCAAAAAATGAAAAAAACTGCTGAAGACTATTTAGGTACTTCAGTTAGTGAAGCAGTTATTACTGTACCAGCTTATTTTAATGATTCTCAACGTCAAGCTACAAAAGAAGCTGGAGAAATTGCAGGTCTTAAAGTGAGTAGAATTATTAATGAGCCTACATCTGCTGCATTAGCGTATGGAATGGACAAGAAAGGTAAAGATCAAAAAATTGTTGTTTTTGATTTTGGTGGTGGAACACACGATGTTTCTATACTTGAATTAGGAGATGGTGTTTTTGAAGTTTTATCAACAGATGGAGATACGCATTTAGGTGGAGACGATGTTGATGAAAAAATCATTAATTGGTTAGCAGAGGAATTTAAATCTGAAGAGAATATGGATCTAAGAAAAGATCCTATGTCATTACAGAGATTAAAGGAAGCAGCTGAAAAAGCAAAGATTGAACTTTCAGCCTCAGCGCAAACTGAAATCAATTTGCCATATATTACTGCTACTGCAAGTGGTCCAAAACACCTAGTTAGAACACTAACTAAAGCTAAATTTGAGCAATTAATTGATGATTTAATAAAAAGAACAATAGCTCCTTGTAAATCAGCATTAAAAGCAGCAGATTTATCAACTAGCGATATTGATGAAGTTATATTAGTAGGAGGTTCAACTAGAATACCTGCGGTACAGGATGCTGTTGAAAAATTCTTTGGAAAAAAACCAAATAGAGGTGTTAATCCAGATGAGGTTGTAGCTGTTGGTGCTGCCATTCAAGGAGGTGTTTTAACTGGAGACGTTAAAGATGTTCTTTTACTTGATGTTACACCATTATCATTAGGAATAGAAACTATGGGTAATGTAATGACTAAATTAATTGAGTCGAACACAACTATTCCTACCAAAAAGTCACAAGTCTTTTCAACTGCGGCAGATAATCAGCCTTCAGTAGAGATTCACGTATTACAAGGCGAAAGACCAATGGCAGTGGATAATAAAACAATTGGTAAATTCCATTTAGATGGAATTCCACCTTCACAAAGAGGGACTCCTCAAATTGAAGTTACTTTCGATATCGATGCAAATGGTATAATCAAAGTTTCTGCAACAGATAAAGCGACTAATAAAACTCAAGATATTCGAATAGAAGCTTCTTCAGGTTTAACCGCTGAGGAAATTGAAAAAATGAAACAAGAAGCTGAAGCTAATGCTGAAGCTGATGCTAAAACTAAAGAAAAAGTTGATAAACTAAATAGTGCTGATGCTATGATTTTTCAAACTGAAAAGCAGTTAAAAGAATTTGGCGATAAATTATCAGATGATAAGAAAAAGCCAGTTGAAGAAGCTTTAGAGGAATTGAAAAAGGCATACGAAACTAAAGATATTGAAGTTATTGATCCTGCTTTAGAGAAAATCAATGAAGTTTGGAAAGCTGCAAGTGAAGAGATGTATAAGGCTCAAGCTGAATCTCAGCAAGGAGCTCCAGGTGAACCAGGTCAATCACAAGATGAAGGCCCTGCTTCAGATAACGTTGAGGATGTTGATTTTGAGGAAGTAAAAGAAGAATAATTTTATATGATTATTTATTAAAAAAGGACGTGTAATAGCGTCCTTTTTTAATTTATAAGAGATTCTAATACGTCAATATTAACTTGATGATTTCCATCGAATGATATACAGTTAACTTTTTTGAATAGACTTTGAACTTTATCTTTTTCTAATTTTAAAAATTCACCGTTTATATATTCGTCTTTGTCTCCAAAAACGTAATGTACTTCAGATTTACTTCCCAAATAGTTAAAATCCCCACTAGTTAACTCTTTTGGAACTCCACCAGACATTAACAAAAGTTTAGAAAAAGAGATTTTTCTTTTAGCGATATATCTCATAGCAACAGAAACTCCTTGTGAGTAACCTAAAAAAATCAAATTCTTATCTTTAATATTTTCATTTTGAAATACACTATCAAAGTAATTCATTACATTTTCTGTTTCTCTAGTTGTGTTTTCTTTAGTGAGCCATGAAGCTCCGACATGTTTCATTTTTGGAGCTATATAATACTTGCTTTGTGCTTGTGGGACTATAATGTAATTTAGTTCACTGTCAAGACCTTTAAAGTATTTCAAAAAATACCTACTTAAATAACCCATCCCGTGACAAGCAAATATTACATTTTTTGTTTTACTTCCTAAAGTATTTAATGTGGAGTATGAATTGGAAATTTTATATACTATTTCTTTTTCAGTTGAATTCATTTTTAAACTTGGTTTTGTATTTTTGATAAAAATTTAATTATGCTTGAGAATAAAGATATAATATTACGAGAAGCCAACAAAGTTTGTAAGAACACTTTAATGGAGACTCTTAAAATTGAACTAGTTGATATTGGAGAAGATTTTTTAATATTAAAAATGCCAGTTAACTCTAGAGTTTATCAACCCGACGGAGTGCTTCATGGTGGAGCTACTGCTGCTTTAGCTGAATCTGCTGGTAGTATGGCAACACATATTTTGCTTAAAGACTCGAGCTATATAGTTAGAGGGATTGAAATTACAGCCAATCATTTAAAAAGTGTTAAAGATGGTTTTGTTTATGCAAAAGCGACATTTATTCACAGAGGGAGGACTACGCAACTTATTTCAATCAATATTACAGATGATTCCAATAATTTAATTTCTCACTGTAAATTAACAACAATATCTTTACCTAAATCTAAATAGATTAATGAATCAATCCGATTTATTTCAGCTTATTATAGATCACAAGGATAAAAACTTACCTTTTGTAGTCTTTAGTGAACCATATTCTGAGATTATAAATGTTAAACTTCAAAATGATGATAAATTACACCTAAATTCTGATTTGAACAGTGGAGCTTTTGTATTTGCACCATTTGATTCTGATAAATTTGATAAAATTTATTTGCCTTTTGAAAAATGTAAATCTTTTACATCAGTATATTCTGATAAAGTAATAAATTCAGCATTTTCAAAGATAGAGTTAAGTAACGTGTTTAATGAAAATAAACATACTAGTCTTGTTGAAAAATCTTTAATAGAAATAGAAAAAGGGTCTTTAAAAAAAGTGGTTTTATCAAGAGTTGAACTTATGTCTATTTCTTCTGTTGATTTAATTTCTGTTTTCAATAAGCTTTTTTCTTTTTATAACAACTCTTATACATATATTTGGTTTCACCCTAAAGTTGGTTTTTGGATAGGGGCTACACCAGAAAAACTATTAATTATTAATAATGATCTAATGCAGACTGTTGCTCTTGCTGGGACACAAAAAAGCAATTCAGAAGATGTAGTCAATTGGTCCAAAAAAGAGATTAATGAGCAGCAATATGTGAAAACTTATATTTTAGATGCTTTAGTTAAAATTGTTGATAATTTATCTTACAGTAAAACAGTCAACGTAAAGTCTGGTGATTTATATCATTTATCTACAACGATTAACGCTAATTTAAAGTCTTTTAATGATTATAGCAGTATTGTTGATGTGATTCATCCTACTCCAGCTGTTTGTGGTATACCTTTAGATGCTTCTAAAGAATTTATAACACTTAATGAGGGTTATGAAAGGTCTTATTATTCTGGCTATTTAGGAGTTATATCTCCGAAAAATAAATCCGTTAAGTTATATGTTAATTTAAGATGTGCTGAAATATTTAATAATTCGATAAAAATTTATGTTGGAGGTGGTATAACTAAAAGTTCAAACCCTAAGGATGAATATGAAGAAACTTTAGCTAAATCTTATGTAATGAAAAATGTTTTTTATTAAATATTAGTTCTCTTAATTCTTATCTTTACAATCTATATTTATTTAAATGAACTTTTCTAAAAACATCCTTGCTCAATCTATAATAGATTTATGTTTTAAAAAGAATATTAAAAACATAGTTATCTCTCCTGGAAGTAGAAATGCTCCACTGGTTTTAGGTTTTAATAATAATTCATTTTTTAAAACATACAGTGTAGTTGATGAAAGAGTTGCTGCTTTTTTTGCACTCGGTATAGCTCAACAGATTAATGAACCTGTGGTTTTAGTCTGCACTTCTGGTAGCGCATTGTTAAATTATTACCCTGCTATTTCAGAAGCATACTTTAGTAATATTCCTTTAGTTGTTCTTTCTGCAGATAGACCAAAAGAGTTTTTAAATATTGGTGATGGTCAAACTATAAATCAAAAAAATGTTTTTCAACAAAACATTGAATACTCTGTTGATTTAGATCAAAAAGATAAATCATTTTTCAGCTTATTAGGTTTAAAAACCGATAACCAAACAAAAATTAATAATGCTCTAAATATTTCTATAACTAAACAAATGCCAGTACATATTAATGTTCCTTTTTCAGAACCTTTGTATGAGCTGACGGATACTATGAGCGTTAGTACGATAAATATCATACCAAAACTCAATAAATCAAGAGTTAATAGAATTAATTCATTTACTAAAAAATGGCAAAATTCAATTAAAAAAATAATTCTCATTGGAGTTTCTTCACCTGGTTTATTAAATAAAAAATCAATTGACTTGTTAGCCAATGATTCGTCTGTTTTAGTTTTGACAGAGAATACATCCAATGTTTATCACCCTTTATTTTGTAATAAAATTGATCAGTTAATTGCTCCTTTAACTGACTCGGATTTAAAAGACTTTAGACCTGAAATATTGATTACTATGGGAGGGATGATTATCTCAAAAAAAATTAAAGTAATTTTTAGAAATAATCAGCCAAAAGAACATTGGCATATTGGTAACCATAAAGCAAATGATACCTTTTTTTGTTTAACAAAGCATTTTAAATCTAAGCCAGATGATATTATAGATAGATTATATGAAAATCATATAGACAATAGCTCTAATTTTTATACTATTTGGGCCTCTGTAATTTCTAAAAGGAAACTAAAACATATAGATTATTTTTCTAGTCTTGATTATTGTGATTTTAAAGTATTTGATACTGTTTTAAAATCAATTCCACAAAAATCAATGTTGCAAATATCAAATAGCTCAGCTATTCGCTATTCACAATTATTTGATATTGACAAATCAATTAATGTATACTGTAATAGAGGAACAAGCGGAATTGATGGTAGTACATCTACAGCGATAGGTGCTTCTATTAATTATAAACACAACACTGTTTTTATCACAGGAGATTTAAGTTTCTTTTACGACAGCAATGCTTTGTGGAACGATTTTATTCCTTTGAATTTTAGAATTATACTTATCAATAATAGAGGAGGAGGTATTTTTAAAATCTTAACAAAAGACAACAGCTCTGAACTGTTTAAAAAGTTTTTTGAAACAAAACATCATTTATCAGCTAAAGAATTATGTAAAATGTATGGTTTTGATTTTTATGAAAGTGATGATGAATCAAAATTAAAATTAATCTTGAATGACTTTTATCAACCTTCCAATAAACCAAAACTATTAGAAGTTGTAACAGATAGTATTTACAATCAAGATTACTTATTAAATTATTTTGAGTTTATAAAATAAGCACTCTAATATTTGTACCTTTGAAAAATGATAGAATTAGGTGTAGTAAATAATTTAAAAATACTTCGACATACTCCTCCAGGACTGTTTTTAGGCGATGAAGAAGATAATGAAGTTTTGTTACCAAATAGGTACGTTCCTGAATCCTACGAAATAGATGGCTATTTAGAAGTCTTTGTTTATTTAGATAATGAAGAACGTATTGTTTCTGTTACTGACGTCCCTTATATCCAAAGAGGCAGTTTTGCACTATTAAGATGTAATGAAGTTACAAGTTTTGGTGCTTTTTTAGATTGGGGTTTAGTTAAGGAATTATTTTGCCCTTTCAAGGAAATGGCATTTAAAATGAAAAAAGGGGACTGGTATTTGGTTCATTGTTATTTAGATGATGAAACAAATAGGTTATTAGCATCAAGTAAGACGAATAGATTTTTAGATAATAAAACACTTTCTGTTGAGCAGTTTGAAGAAGTAGATGTAATTATATCGCATCCATCAGAACTCGGAATGAATGTAATAGTTAACAATATTCATTCTGGTTTAATATTTAGTGATAATATATTTAAAGATATTTCTGTTGGGGATAAACTTAGAGGTGTCATAAAAAAAGTTCATGAAAACAATAAGCTAGATGTTTCTCTTGGTCATATTGGCTACAGAAATATTGAACCAAACTCAAATTTTATATTAGACAAGATTAATGATGCGGATGGCTTTTTAGCGGTAACAGATAAGTCATCACCAGAACTAATTAAAGATACGTTTCAAATGAGTAAAAAAGCCTTTAAAAAAGCTTTAGGTGGTTTATACAAACAACAATTAATTACTATTAAAAGTGATGGTATATATCTAACTAACAAATAACTTTAATGAGTAAAATTAATTGGAATCAAGCGAAAAAATATAAAGACATCACTTATAAAAAAGCAAGTGGTGTTGCTAGAATTGCATTTAACAGACCAGATGTTAGAAATGCTTTTAGACCTCAAACAACTTCTGAATTATATGATGCATTATATGATGCTCAAGAAGACACTTCAATAGGTGTGATTTTGTTAAGTGCAGAAGGTCCTTCTACTAAAGATGGAGTTTATTCTTTTTGTAGCGGTGGAGATCAAAAATCAAGAGGGGAGAAGGGTTATGTTGGAGATGATGGTTACCATAGGCTAAATATTCTTGAGGTTCAACGCCTTATTAGAATGATGCCTAAAGTTGTTATTGCTGTAATTCCAGGTTGGGCAGTTGGTGGAGGACATAGTTTACATGTAGTTTGCGATCTTTCAATCGCTAGTAAAGAACATGCCATTTTTAAACAAACTGATGCTGATGTTACTAGTTTTGATGGTGGCTACGGCTCTGCTTATTTGGCAAAAATGGTTGGTCAAAAAAAAGCTAGAGAAATTTTTTTCTTAGGAAAAAGTTATACTGCAACTGAGGCTTGTGATATGGGAATGGTTAATACGGTTGTTACACACGATAAATTAGAGTCTACAGCTTATGAATGGGCTCAAGAGATTTTAAAAAAATCTCCAACTTCAATTAGAATGTTGAAATTCGCTATGAATCTTACGGATGATGGTATGGTTGGTCAGCAAGTTTTTGCTGGTGAAGCTACTCGTTTAGCATATATGACAGACGAAGCAAAAGAAGGTAGAGATGCTTTTTTAGAAAAAAGACCACCGAATTTTAACAAAAAATGGATTCCTTAATAGTATGACTAATTTTAAAGTATGGATTTCTAGCTTTAGATTAAGAACCCTGCCTTTATCAATCTCTGGTATTTTAATTGGTAGTGCTTTTGCTTATTCCAATGATAATTTCAATAGTATTATTTTCTTACTTGCCTTACTAACTACAATTTCATTACAGATATTATCTAACCTTGCCAACGATTATGGAGATGGAGTTAAGGGTACAGATAATAATAATAGAATTGGTCCTGAAAGAGCTATTCAAAGTGGATTGATTTCCCCAAAAAAAATGAAAAATGCTATTATAATTAATGTTATCATTTTAATAGTATTAATTTCTTCTCTTCTTTATTGTTCTTTTAAACCAGATGAATATTTTAACCTTTTTCTTTTCTTTTTTTTAGGGTTTATTAGCATTTTTTCAGCTATCAAATATACAGTTGGAAATAAAGCTTACGGATATTATGCTTTAGGAGATATTTTTGTTTTTGCTTTCTTTGGTTTTCTTAGCACTATGGGTTCTTATTATTTATATGCTAAAAGTTTAGATGTAATACTGTTATTACCCTCAATTTCTGTTGGCCTTCTGAGTGTTGGTGTATTAAACTTAAATAATATGAGAGATTTAGTTTCTGATAAATTATCCAATAAAATTACAATTGCTGGTAGCTTAGGTTTTGATAATGCAAAAAAATATCATCTTTTAATTTTAATAATTTCAATTCTTATTTCTGTAACTTTTGTTTTTAATTTTTATTTCAGATTAACAAGTTTAATTGTTTTACTATCTTATTTTCCAATTATAATTCACTTTAAAAATGTGTATTTAATTAATGAGCCTAAACTTTACAATAAGGAATTAAAAGTTCTTGCTATTTCTACTTTTGTTTTTAGTTTAATTCATTCAATAATAATTATATTATAAGATGATTTGTAATTTTAAGAAACTGCAGAATTAGGACTAAATAGTTTAGATTATGAAAGCAACTTATAAAAAACGCAATTTCTTATTTAAAATCCCTGGGGGGACTTCTAGAGGGGTTTTACGTTCAAAAGATTCGTGGTTTATAATTTTAAATAATGATTTAAAAACTGGAATAGGAGAATGTAGTATAATTGAAGGGTTAAGTATTGATAATGTTTCAGAGATTGAATCAAAGCTGGAATGGCTATGTTTAAATATAAATAAACCTCCATCATATTTGTTTGATGAGCTGACTGATTTTCCATCCATATTTTTCGGATTAGAAATGGCCTTAAGATCATTAAAATCATTAAAAGAAAATGTCTTATTCTCCTCTGATTTCACTCAGGGTAAAGCTAGTATTCCAATTAATGGTCTAGTATGGATGGGGGAGATAGGGTTTATGAAAAAACAAGTAGATGAAAAAATCTCAAAAGGATTTAAATGTATTAAACTAAAAATTGGTGCTTTAGATTTTGATACAGAATTTGCTCTATTAAAAAGTATTAGAGACAAATATGACTCTTCAGAATTAGAAATTAGAGTTGATGCCAATGGTGCTTATCATTATAAAAATGCCTTAACAATTTTGGATAAGTTATCTAAATTAAATATCCATTCAATTGAGCAGCCTATTAAAGCTGGTCAAACAAAAGAAATGTCAAACCTATGTCAAAACTCTCCAATCCCTATAGCTTTAGATGAAGAGCTAATCGGAGTTGTAAGTATTGCGGATAAAGTAAAATTATTAGAAGAAATTAATCCACAATATATAATTCTTAAACCAAGTTTATTGGGAGGCTTCAAGTCTAGTGAGGAATGGATTAAGGTTTGTCCAAAAAATACAAAATACTGGGTAACTAGCGCTTTAGAGAGTAATTTAGGTTTAAGTGCAATTTCACAATGGGTATATAGTCTAAACAACTCATTACCACAAGGTTTAGGTACTGGATCACTATTTTCTAACAACTTTGAATCACCATTATCCATAAAAAATGCTAAATTGCACTTTAATAAAAATAATAACTGGAATATAAATATTTAGATTCTGTGGCTATGAGTGATTCCTTACTAAAAAGACTTGAAGATAATGCAGGTTTAACTTTTACTTTAAAGTAAAAGTTAAAACATTATAATTAATATTCATAACCAATAATAAAATAATTATAGAAAAATAGCAATATTAGATTGTATTTTTGAAAAAACTAAAAAAAATAATATTATGTATATAGAACAAGCACAGAAAAACTTAATTGATTGGTGGAGGTATGTATTAGGTGTAGTGATTGCTATTACTGGTGTTGTTATTTTTTCTATACCTCATTCAGTTGCACTTATAGCTAAAATTGCAACAGGTGATGTAGATATGGATATGATAGCTGCTGGCGATACCGCCTACATTATGGGGTTATTTGAATCCAACCTCAATTTTATATATATATTATTCCCTTTCGTAGGTGGTTTAATATTTCTACTATTTATAGCTGTTAAGTTTTTACATAAACAAAGTATAACAAACCTTACTACTTCAAGATCTAAAATTGATTGGAGTAGGGTTGCATTTGCATTTATTCTTTGGGGTGTTATATCAACTGCTATGACAATGGTGGACATATACTTATCACCAGATGATTATGTTTTTAATTTCGAGATAAATAGGTTTTTAATCTTAGCTGTTATTGCAATTTGCTTAGTTCCTCTGCAAACTAGTTTTGAGGAGTATATGTTCCGTGGTTATTTGATGCAGGGAATTGGTAATATTTTTAGAAATAAATGGGTTCCGTTAATTGTTACTTCTGTTGCTTTTGGTTTATTGCACATAGCTAATCCTGAAGTTGATAAGCTAGGTAACATAATAATGATTTATTATATAGGTACTGGATTCTTTTTAGGGATTCTTACTTTAATGGATGAAGGAATGGAGTTGGCTTTAGGGTTTCACGCTGCTAATAACTTGTTTACTGCTTTATTAGTGACTGCTGACTGGACTGCTTTTCAAACATATTCAATTTACACATCAATTGCTGATCCATCCTCTATGGGCGCATCAGAAATTATAGTTCCTGTATTTGTTATATTTCCAATATTACTTTTAATTTTTTCAAAAAAATACAATTGGAATAACTGGTTTAACAAGTTAGCTGGACCAGTTGAAACGTTAGAGACTGAGAATATAAACCAATAATTAAATAGTTTGAAATATAAATGGCACTTATATGTAATGTCGTCCTTTTATTTATTTACAGGGATAGCGCATTTCACTAACCCTGAGTTTTTTCTAGATGTAATGCCTGCTTTTATGCCTTCACATCAACTGTTAGTAGATTTAAGCGGATATGCAGAGATTATTTTAGCTTTAGCACTACTAACTGGTTTTTTAAGAAAAATAGCTGCATACTTAATTATACTGATGCTTATAAGCTTCTTCTTAGTTCATTTAGATATGATATTTACATATGAAGTGTTGGATAATTATTATTTAAATAAATTATTACTATTAACTAGAATCCCATTACAATTAGGATTAATATACTGGGCCTATCAATATTGTAAAGATTAATTCTTTATAAATGTAATTTCTAATTTATTAAAGTCAGCTGCTGCATTAATTACCTCTCTAAAATCTTGGTACTTTGCCTTACTGTATTTTAGTGACTTGTAAAATTCTTCTATAGTTATTGTGAGTAGGTTCTTATTTATTGTATAATTTGATTTAAATTTTGCTGTAATATTTCCATTAGAAACATACTTTTTGTTAATATTAATTTTTTTAGCATCTTCAATTTTATAGCCCCTTGGAATTTTTATAGTTATTGAATACTCATAAAAATTCGGATATCTAATTTCGATTGGATTTACTCTTTCACTATCAGAGTACAATTGACTTTGAGTTCCAATTATACTACCTAGCTTAAAATTATATTTTTTTAATCTTTTTTTGGTTGGGTAATCTGTTTTATGCTCGTTAATTAGACTTTCAGTAGAAATAGTAGAATTGACTACAAATGGTTTATTATATTCTGATTGATTCAACTCTTTATTTTTGATAGAGTAATCGATAACTTTTTTTGATGCTATACCAGATGTTGTTAAATAATCTGTTAAATCAGAATTTACATCAGACAAATTAACTAAGGCTCTATTTGTTGTTGCCCAGTGCCCTGTAAATTCCTGAACTTCATTAATGATTACGCTTTTCATCTTTTTGAAATCTACTCCTATAGTTCTTTTTATAACACTATAATTCTTGTCACTTTCATTTATTGTACTGAAATAATAATCTTTATTTTTATTAATAAAAATACCATAATTACCTAATACATTAAATGGTGCTTCTCCAATTCTGTATTCATTTCGATCTGGGATTATATATTTTTTTTCTTCTGGAATATAAAACAAAAGCTCTCTTAAATTATCTGGATTGAAGAATTCAG
>Ga0209383_1000462_pt1 | contig 28964 bp, 33 predicted proteins | sample CoawatmetaG02DNA_FD_187510 | JGI IMG/M metagenome (GOLD analysis project Ga0209383, IMG submission 187510) | Marine microbial communities from the West Antarctic Peninsula - Coastal water metaG029-DNA (SPAdes) (version 2) | ecosystem: Environmental > Aquatic > Marine > Coastal ... | reverse complement strand
GACCCGAAAAATCTAATGCAGCTTTCATATATGGGATATTACCCCCCCAGATAATAGATAGTACGAATAGGCCTACTATCGATAATAATTTATTATTTTTCATGAAATATTAAAATATCTATTTTTGAGTAAATCTTCTGAAGAAAGCTGCAATATAATTTCCGGTATATAAAAGAATAATTAATAATAAAATTATAAAAACGCTTGGACGCTCTAATAAAAGTTCAGATTTTATTTTCTTTTGTGGTTTATTTTTAAGAATAGTTTTTATAAAAGTATTTGAAATATCACCTTTAATATATTGCGCTTTTATTTGGTTCGATAACTCTAAAAGATAACCCTCATATAATTTTGATAAATACCGATCATATTCTGCCGATGCTACCGATGGATCCGGTTCATCTTTGCCAGTATCAGAACTTCTTTCTCCCGTCGCTCCTGGAAGGGAATCATAAATATCCATACCCCAAAAACCAATAAGTGTATTTCTTGAATTATATCTTGGTACAGGAACATCTTTTTTACCACCAATTCCTATAAAAATTAATTCGTTTCCCAAGCTAAAGTTATCTAGATTAACTTTATTAATTGCATTTACTTTAGGAGCCTCATCCCCATCAGTAAAAAAAAGAATTTTAGAGGGAAAATTAAGACTATCTTGCATTTTAGCAGCAGACTTTATACCAAAAGTAATTCTTGAATTACCTTTCCATGCCATTCTCCATTCAAGTTTTTGAACTGTGTCTATTAGCTCATCATAATTCTTACATTTCTCTACAGGTTCTATGATTGATGCGACATTATCAGCTGCAAATATATTTATACTAAAAAAACTACCACAATCAGCTTTATCAATAATATTTTTAAGTAATAGTTTTGTGTATTCAATTCTTGAAATGCTTTCCTTATTATATGTTAAGTCCTCTGCGTTCATTGATTGAGATACATCAACTACAAACATATAGCTAGTGACAGATTTTTGTATTTTTAAAATTGGATTATTAATAGCGATTAAGCAAAGACTCATACTCAATATGAGAATTAATAATTCTTTTCTATTTCGAATTAAATTTAATAATTTAAATTTCATGGTAATCCAATGGGTATATTACTTAGCTCTTGAACTGCTTTATCTGAAAGAATTTCTGAAGGTTTATTTGGCATCGAAGAATATAAAATACTTAAATTAAACCTAGCTAATTTATTTAATGGATTTATCTTTAAAGCTTTCTCATATGAAATGATAGCACTCTGTAACTTATGAAAATTTTCAACTGTTAATTTTCCATCATCGCTTAATGGCTTTGATAATCCATCTTGTAGGAATAAAGTTCCTATATTAAAATAAATAATATCAATATTATTAGTTTCAGGAAACAATTTTAAAAGAACATTATATTTTTCTATTGCATTGTCATATTCCCCCTGTTTACCTAATAAGTATGCAGAAGAATATAAACTAATTTGATCATATTGATTGTCAATAACTAACTCATTATTAGTTAACTGGTTGTTAATTTTCTGTATATTTTTTAGTTTAATAAATTCATTTACAGCTAAAAAAATACATACTATTAAAATAGAAATAAAAATAAAATTATTTAAATTTAATATTTTTTTTATAAATACCATCTGCTACACCTTAATATTTTTAATTAGAATTAATAAAAAAAGAAAGAACAATAATAACCTTAATAAGAACGGATTATAATTATCACCTGGGATATCTTTTTCAATTTCGATTGGTCTTTTTTCCTTTGAATCAATATCCTTAATTGCACTTGATAATGCGTCTGGATTTTCTGCTTCATAAGCTTGATATTCTGTATTAAGAGACTTAAAAAATACATCTAATTTAATAATAGTTGGCTCTCTCCCTTCCAAATATGTATTACCAGAAAACAAGCTAGGGTCATTTGGTTCTTTTATAATTATCCAATATAAATTTATTTTATTTTCAGATAAGATTTGAGCTATTCGTTCCTTAACCCTCTTAGATATTTTTCCTGCTCCATCTGATAGTAATACTAATGCCTGAGAGCCAGTAGTGGCAATCTCACTAAACATAAATAAACCAGCTGTCATTCCTGAGCCAATATTTGTTTGATTAATAGCAGACCTTGTAGCTGCATCGATAGCTGCATAAGTGTAATCTCTATTTTTTGTAATTTTAGAGCCATACAATGCTGAATTGGAAAAGCCTACGATACCAATCATGTCTAAAGGGCGATTACTGATAAAATCTTTCAAGATTCTTCTTGCTGCAGTTGATTTAATCTCTGATTTATTCTCATCACCACCAATAAATGGTTTGGCCATACTGACACTTCTATCAATAACAAATACTAATTGTGCACCTTTACCGATTTGGGTTATGGTTGATGAGTTAGACCATGGATTAGCAAGAATCATAATTAATAAAAATATTATGAAGGACATAATTAATTTAGTAATTAGATTAATTTTTTTTGAAAGATTATCTTCATGAAAAACATGGATGTTACTGATTAAAAATTTATCAGATACAGATATAAAGAATGGTAAAAGTATCAATGGTAATAAAAAAAACCAATTTAAATTTACAAAAGTCATCTATAATTTTCTCTCAATAGCTCTAAGTAGCTTTGCAAAATTATAAATATCGTTAAAACGATTTTTTGTAAAATATGTTTTAGACGAGTAAATTTCAGCAGAAGATACTTCTAAAAAAATTTTAATTTCATCTTTAATCAACTGATAATTTATATTTTTTTCAGTAAATTCATTTAAGTTAGAGATGTTTATATTCTTTCCGAATGTTTTGTTGAAGCCATTAGTTAAGATTAAAATAGATTCAACATAATTATCTTTTTCTTTTTTCTTAATTAAGATTTTAATTTTCCTATGTGCTTTTGCAAAAGGGCCATTCATTCTTGTTAAGAATGTAATATCAATATTTTTATAAATTAAAATTATTGATATTAATAAAATAATAAATGCTAATAAATAAGAAAATTGATATTTAATTTCGAGTAGACTTAATTTTTTTTGATCAATAGAATTTTTTAGTACATTGTTCAAAGACGAATTAGCTATTTTTGTGAACCAATATTTTTTTTGCGGCATTAAAATATTTTCATTATTAAATGTGTATTTATGAAGTGGTAATTCAAAATGTCCATTATCTGTCTTTTGAAATATTTGGTAAATAATTTTATTTGTAAAGATATATTTACCTTTACCTTCAATTATTTCATATGTTTGTTTAGTTAATTGAAGATTTATATTTTTTTCAATTATTAATTTTGGTGCTTTTGAAAATTTTAGATCTGAAATAATTATGTCTTCAATTACAATCAAGTCACCTAGTTGGAAACCGTATGATAAATTTACAATATTAGTTTCTGTTTTATAATTTTTTGCAAATACTAAAGTATGAAAAAATAAAATGAAAGTGAAAAATAAAACTTTTTTCATATGTAATTGCCTAAAAAATATTTTTGAATTTTTTCTAAATTAATATTTTCATTAATTTCTATTTGTTTTAATTGCTTCTTCGAAAATATATTAAATATTGTGTTTTTCATATTTTTGTAATCAGTTAATATTTTTTGTTTTACACTCGGCCTCAGGAATATTTCATGCTCTAAGTCTTGCTCTGAATCAATAAACTTTCTAAATCCATAATTTGGCATTTTTTTAATTTCACTCTCTGATGAAATAAAAATTGGAATTATATGATGGGCTGATAGTTTAGTTAGTACTTCTTCTATCTTTATAGGAGCGTAGTGAAAATCTGAGATCCAAAATATCAAAGACTTTTCTTCTGGTAAATATTTATTTATTTCTTTTATTCCATCACTAGAGCTTTTATTTAAGTCAAACGTAGATTTATCTATCCATTGATTTATGTACTCAAGATTATTTCCAGGCTCCAATAGAAAATTCTTTTCAATCGAGTCGTTATAGCAAATCATACTGAACAGATCACCTTGATTTACAGCTGAGCTTGCAACAATCTTTGATAAATTTTTTAATAATGAATCATTTTTTTTAGTTACAAACATTGAGCTTGATACATCACATAGGGCAACTAAATTAATAGGATTATTTAAGTTGAATGTCCTAACGTATATATCTTCAAAAGGGTCTGTAATTGAATTCTTAATGTCTATTCGAGTTAAATCAGGATGGTCATTAAAATTTTTTGAGCCACTATACTCAAAGTCATTACCTATTTTTGAGCTTAGATTATTTCCATATCTATTATTTCTTGATCGCCATGAAATAGAATATGTAAATTGATTATTCTTCAATTTAATCCAATACTGGAGTTGGCACTCTTAGAAGAATTTCGTGTGAAAATTGCTTGAGTAATTCTATTCTATTATTTTCATATATTCTATTTATCACGAGTCTATGTGCCATAACTTCATGAAAAACATAATTAATATCAATAGGTTCAATATGCGATCTTTCATTTAACCATGCATTAACTTTTGCTGCTTTGATAAGCATAATCATTCCTCTTGGGCTTGCACCTGCAACAATGAAGTCATCCATATCTACTTCTTTAATATTTATATTGAATTTTTTTGGGTCCTCAGTAGCTAACCATAAATTTTCCACATAGTCTTTTATATGATCACTAGCTTGAACTTCATTTTGTATTTCAACGGATACTTTATTAAGCTCTTTGCATTCAAAGTTAGCTATAGGGATATCTTTAACTAATTTACTAGTGTCCTGGAATTTACTATTAAAAATTATTGAATCACGTAATACTTTATCTTTTGGTGTTTCGATTGAAATTTCCATCATAAATCTATCACGTGCCGCTGCTGGAAGCTCAAAAGTCTCGTTCTTTTCTACTTGATTTCGATCTGCGAAAACAACCATGTTTGGTAAATAAATATCTTTATTAAATGCACTAATTGATTTCTCTGTCATTGCCCTTAAAAGTAAAGAATGAACCTGAGGTCTTGCTCTATTAATTTCATTAAAGAAGAATACGGATAAATCTTCACCTTTTTTAAGAAGGGGGCCTTTTGAGATATTTGGCTTTCCTTCGGCATTGATAGATGCATGATAAATAATGTCATTCGGCATTAAGTCAACAGTCCCTTCTACTCGCTCATACTCTCCACCAATTAATTTGGTAATGACTTGAAGTAGTGTTGTTTTACCAACCCCTACACCACCTTCCAGCAATACATGGCCCCTTGCTAACAGACTAATAACGATTAGTTTTATTGCTTTTTCTTGTCCTAGAATAATCTTATTTGCATCTAATTGAATTTTATTAGCATGAACACGCCATTTTTGGATTATGGTTTTTGATGATTCATCATTTGAATTATTTTCAGCCAAAGCAGTTTCCTTGTAATAATTTTTTTATTTTAATATTAAAATTGGATTTAAAAATATAATTATTTTATATATTTTATATCATTTCAAGTCTATTTCGTGTTGAATATAAAGATTGTGTTTAATATAAAAAAAATAGGAAGTTACTATAGTTGGTATCTAAAATTTTATTTGTTGCATTTAGCTTAGTTTATCATCTGCAATATGGTATTTAGGATCTTCAAGCACATTTATTTCCACCATTTTCTTTGCGCTTTCTAAGACCTCTAAGCAGTCTGGGCTTAAGTGAACAAGGTGCAATTTTTTACCAGCTAATTTATATTTATTAGCTAAGCTATCAATTGCCATAAGTGCAGAATGATCTGCTACTTTAGATAATTTAAAATCAATAATAATTTCTTTCGGATCTTCCTTAATTTTAAATAATTCATTAAAGTTTTTAACCGATGCAAAGAAAAGTGTTCCCTTAAGTTCGTATATTTTCCAACCTTTTTTATTTTTTGAGGTTGTAACTTCAATTATTCTCGCATGCTCCCAAGCAAAGACAAGTGCTGATACAATAACTCCCAAAATAACGGCTATTGCTAAATCTGCAACAATAGTTACTGCCCCGACAAGCAAGCCAACAAAAATATCTTTTGTCGGTACTTTGCCAAATAATCTTAGACTGCCCCATTCAAAAGTTTTTTCAGCAACTACAAACATTACCCCAATTAGTGCAGCTAAAGGAATCATTTCAATCCATTGTGAAAGAAATAAAACAAAAGATGCTAAGAATAGAGCTGTTGCAATACCTGATAGGCGTCTAACAGCTCCATTATTAATATTAATCATACTTTGTCCGATCATTGCGCAACCACCCATACCACCAAAAAATCCAGTTACAATGTTGGCACATCCTTGTGCCATCGATTCTTTATTTGGCCTTCCTCTAGTATCAGTCATATCATCAATTAAGTTTAATGTTAGAAGTGATTCTATTAAGCCAATAGCAGCCAATAAAAAAGCATATGGTAGTGTAATTTTTAAAGTTTCTAAATTTAAAGGAACTAGTGGAAAATTAAAATTTGGAATGCCTCCAGCAATGGAGCCTAAGTCGCCAACCGTTTTACTATCAATGCCGAAAAATGAAACAATGCCTGTTGTAAAAATAATTGCAGCTAGTGTTGATGGAACTACTTTGGTTATTCTTGGAAAGATGTAAATAATAGCAACTGTTAGAGCAATTAAACCACCCATAATATATAGTGGTAAACCCTCCATCCAAACAGATATTCCATCACTGTTAATAGTTTTAAAATGATTAAATTGCGCAATAAATATAACGATTGCTAACCCATTTACAAATCCAAGCATAACTGGATAAGGAACCATGCGAATAAATTTACCTAATTTAAAAAGTGCAAATATTATTTGTAGTAATCCCATCATAATTACCGTAAAAAAGAGATACTCAGGACCATGCAGAACTACTAGTGAGACCATTACTACAGCCAAGGCTCCTGTTGCACCAGAAACCATTCCAGGACGGCCACCGAATGCCGACGTAATCAAACAAACTAATATGGCAGCATAAAGACCGGTGAGAGGTGAAACTTGAGCAATAAGTGCAAATGCAATTGCCTCAGGGACCATTGCTAATGCTACTGTTAGGCCACTCAGTAAGTTAGTTTTAATTTCTGAAAAATTATATGTAGAAAACATTGAATTAATTTGACGACTTTCTTATTGTATTTATTTAATTGAATATCACGTGACAATCTAACACATTTTTTTGTTTACGAATCTTTTATTGTTTTTATATTATTCACTTATTAAGTTCATACTATAAACCACTAATTATAATAAGTTTTATTGGTATATCAGAGGTAAGACTTAATTTTAAAGCCCAGAGTTTTCATTCTATCCAATAAAAACCCACATATTAAATTTTTAAGGCAAAATATAATGTTTATCAATCTAGAAATAGCTATTTATAAATATTTTTGATAGATTTATGGAAAAGGGTTAAATTACAATATAGTAGACAATTTTTCGTGAGGTTTTTATGAGTAAAGAAGAACAGACACAAATGCTTATTCAAATAGCAACACTTCTTGATATTGAATATGAGGAAGTTAAAAAATTTGTTGAGTTAATGCTTGATGGATACAACTTCGAAGATGGTGTTAATGCTTGTTCGTTAACAACAGCTGAATGTAAATTAGTTTTAGATGAGATACAGAAAAGAAAACCAAATGTTTAAATTTAGGCAGTATTTTAAATAACGCCATACGTTTAATAGTGGCGGAGAGTGAGGGATTCGAACCCTCGATACAGGTTAACCCCGTATACCTCCTTAGCAGGGAGGCGCTTTCAACCGCTCAGCCAACTCTCCGGATATCGCCGTACGATACTTCAAATATCTCTATAAATCAAGATATTAGGCTGTTTCTAGGTCAAATATCTTATGCAGAGATTTTACGGCTTTATCTAAAAGCTTTTCTTCTAGAATTACTGAAATTTTTATTTCACTAGTTGAAATAGTGGATATATTGATACCTTCTTCTGCAAGAGTTCTAAACATTTTGCTTGCAACTCCAACATTTGAGCGCATACCAACACCAACAATAGACAATTTGGCGATTTTATTGTCACCGCTTATTTCTCGAGCTTTGACATGGTCTTTTACTTTTCCATTAAGAATCGCTAGAGTTTTTTTCATATCATCCTGATGGACGGTAAATGTAAAGTCAGTTAAACCATCTTGACCTACATTTTGAATAATCATATCAACATCAATATTTGATTCAGCGACAGGCCCTAAAATTTGGTAGGCTATACCTGGCATATCAGGGACACCTAGGATGGTCATTTTGGCCTCATCTCTGTTAAAAGCAATTCCTGAGATAATTGGTTCTTCCATATTTTTTTTATCCTCAAAAGTGATAATTGTACCCTCTCCAGATGATTGAAAACTTGAGAGAACTCTTAGTTTAACTTTGTATTTTCCAGCAAATTCTACTGCGCGTGTTTGAAGCACTTTTGAACCTAAACTGGCCATTTCTAACATCTCTTCAAAAGTGATTGAATCTAATTTTCTAGCTTCCGGGACAACCCTTGGGTCTGTTGTATATATTCCATCTACATCAGTATATATTTGACACTCATCAGCCTTGAGTGATGCCGCTAGAGCTACTGCTGTAGTATCCGAACCGCCTCTACCAAGAGTAGTGATATTGCCTTCAATATCTGACCCTTGAAATCCAGCCACAACAACAACAAAACCTTCATTTAAATCTTTTTTAATTGTTTTTGAATCAATATTTTCAATACGAGCTTTTGTGTGTGATTTGTTTGTAAGTATTTTAACTTGATGCCCAGTATAACTTTTAGCCTTGATACCTAAATTTATTAATGCTAAAGCAGTAAGTCCACTAGTCACTTGCTCACCAGTTGAAACAATACTGTCCATCTCTCTTGGCTCAGGAGAGCTCATCATTTCTTCAGCTAAATGAATTAGTTTATTTGTTTCACCAGACATCGCTGATACAACAACAACAATTTTATGTCCTTGAGATGCAAATTTTGCAATCTTTTCTGCCACAGCTTTTATTCTTTCGGGATTAGCTACCGATGTCCCACCAAATTTTTGAACAAGAATTGACATATTTTATAGTTTATTGCTTAAGATTTTCTTGGATAAGACTCATTGCTTCTGGAATTTTATTAATCAAAACACCACCAGCCATTGCTATATTTTTTCGTCCACCACCTTTTCCACCTACTTTTTCCCCTAGCTCTTTTGCTATTGCGCCTGCATCTATTGAAGTTGTTAAATCTTCTGTTACACCAACTGCAAATGAAACTTTATTATCATTAACCGTGCATAGTATTATAACGGCACTTTTAAGAATATTTTTTAATTTATCAATCATTTCTCTTAGTTGGTTTGTGTCTTGATTGCTAATTACCTCTGCTAAAAAAGAATAATTTTTAATTTTAATTGCCTTATTAATTAAATTATCACCTTCACTCGAGGCAATTTTAGATTTTAAATCATAAATAAGTTTTTCATTTTCTTTTATTTGGGATAGGAGTTGGTTTAATTTATTTGGAATATCTTGAGTGCCAGTTTTAAGGTCCAATGCTAGTTTTTCTAATATATTTTCTTGTTGTTCCATAATTTCGAGTAAATTATAACCTGTTGTAGCTTCAACTCTCCTTACTCCAGATGCAACACCAATTTCTGATTGAATTTTAAATAACCCAATATCGCCTGTCTGACCCACATGGGTTCCTCCACAAAGTTCTGAGCTATTACCAATATTTAGGACCCGTACTTTTTCATCATATTTTTCACCAAATAGCATCATTGCCCCTTCCTTTTGTGCCTCTTCTATTTTTATAATTCTAGTTTGTGTTGATTGGTTTTGTAAAATTTCTGAATTAACAATTAATTCTACTTCTTTAATTTCTTTTGGGGTTAACGCTTTGTTATGCGAAAAATCGAAACGTGTTTTCACACTATCAACTAGTGAACCTTTTTGTTCAACATGCTCACCAAGAATAATTTTTAGTGCTTTATGAAGAAGGTGGGTGGCTGAATGATTTCTTTTGATATTACTTCGGTGGTTAATATTAATAATGGCATTACCTTCATCTTTTAAATTTAACTTACCTTCCTGTACATAGCCAGCGTGCCCAAAAATATTTCCTTTTATTTTATAGGTATCCCTGACAATAAATTCAAAATTTTTACCTTGAATTGTCCCAATATCTCCAACTTGACCACCAGATTCTGCATAAAAAGGAGTCTGATTTAAGATTATAATTCCTTCATCACCTACTGTTAATAATTCACTAGGAATACTACCTTTAAAAACCCCATCAATTATTACTTGAGCCTCAGTATGGTCGTAGCCAATAAATATGGTATCTCTTCCTTCATAATCAAGTACAAGCTTGCTTGTAAATTTACCTGCTTCACGAGCTCGTTTTTTTTGATTTTCCATTTCCTTTTGAAATTCTTTTTCGTCGACGGTTATGTTATGTTCTCGGCAAACATCTGCAGTTAAATCTAATGGAAAACCAAAAGTATCATGAAGTTTAAAAGCCAAAGTTCCAGAAAGTATCTTTTTCTTTTGATTGGTTACGTCCTTTATTGAATCTTCGAGAATTACCATTCCATTTTCAATAGTCTCAAAGAATCTCTCTTCTTCAGATTTTATCTCACTCATTATGTTTTTTATTGTGGCTTCAGTAATTGGATAAGCCACCCTCATTAAATCAACCAAAGTAGGAACTATTTTGAAAAAAAATGCATTTCTGCAGCCTAATTTATAGCCGTGTCTTATAGCTCTCCTAATGATTCGCCTTAATACATAACCTTTACCTTCATTTGCAGGCATTACTCCGTCTGATATTAAGAATGTTGCTGCACGAATATGGTCTGCAATAACTTTTAATGATGGGTGACTCTCATCTTTAACTTTGGTAACCTCCATAGCTTTTTTAATCAGTGAGCGAAATAGATCAATTTCATAATTCGAATTTACGCCTTGCAGGACCGCTGCAATTCTTTCCAAACCCATTCCAGTGTCTACAGCTGGTTTTGGTAGATTTTTCATTTCTCCATTTGCATCACGATTATATTGCATGAATACTAAGTTCCAAATTTCAATATATCGATCACCTTCTTCATCTTTAGATCCTGGAGGCCCTCCATGGATTGAGTCCCCATGGTCATAAAATATTTCAGTACATGGACCGCAAGGGCCTGTATCACCCATCATCCAAAAGTTATCTGATGAATATTTAGATCCTTTATTGTCACCAATACGAATAATTTTTTCCTCAGCGAGTCCAATTATCTTTGACCAAATATCATAAGTCTCCTGGTCATCTTTGTAGACTGTAACTAACAATTTTTCTTCTGGTACTTGATATATTTTTGTTAAAAGTTCCCAAGCATATAGAATTGCCTCTTTTTTGAAGTAGTCCCCAAAACTAAAATTCCCTAACATTTCAAAAAAGGTATGGTGCCTAGCTGTGTACCCAACATTTTCTAGGTCATTATGTTTACCGCCAGCACGGACACATTTCTGACTTGAGGTAGCAGTTTTATATTTTTTATTTTCAATGCCTAGGAACACGTCTTTAAATTGATTCATTCCAGCATTTGTAAATAGAAGAGTAGCGTCTCCATGAGGTATAAGACTACTTGATTCAACAACCGTATGTCCTTTGCTTTTAAAAAAATTTAAAAACAAAGATCTAATTTCTTCTGTAGTGATTATTTGTTTTTTTGTTGTCATATGAATTCAGGTGATTTACCAGATAATATTTGATGAATTATTACAACCTCAATACCTCTGCTTTGCATAAATCTAATTTGTTTAGCTTTTTCATCAATTGTAATCGGAATTTGGTTAAATTTTTTCTCCCATATTTTCTTAGCTAATAAAAATTCATCATCTTTAATATCTCTAAGAACTCGGCTTATTATTGATTCGTTAACCCCACGTAATTTAAGTTCATGTGCAATTTTACGAGCACCAAACTTTCTTTTTTTTGATAATACAAATTGTTCAGAAAACCTATCATCTGATAACCAATTTTTTTCTTCTAATTCATCCAAAACTAATTCAAAATCAGCTTTACTTATTTCAAGAAATTCAGAGTAAGTCAAAATTTTACGTCCTAACTCCACTCTGGAATAATCTCTTTTACCTAGGTAGTAGAGCGCTCTTTTTTTTAATTGAAGCTGATTTTTATTTGGATTATTCGTCAGCTTTACTATCTTCCTTAACTTTATCTTCTATCTCTTTGTTAGCCAAAGATAGGTTTGATTGAGCTCTAATTAAGTCTTCGATTTCTTTTGAAATCTCTGGATTATCTTTTAAGTACTCTCTCACTTTATCTTTACCTTGACCTATTTTTTCACCTTTGTAGCTATACCATGAACCAGCTTTTTCTATAAGGTCAAGATTAACACCTTCATCAATAATCTCGCCCTCTAAAGAAATACCTTCGCCGTATAGGACATCAAACTCTGCTTTTTTAAATGGGGGGGCTACTTTATTTTTAACAACCTTAACTCTTGTTTCTGCCCCAACAATTTCATCACCTTTTTTGATAGCACCAATTCGTCGAATATCTAAACGTACAGATGCATAAAATTTTAATGCATTGCCTCCTGTAGTAGTTTCTGGATTTCCAAACATCACACCAATTTTCATTCTTAATTGATTTATGAAGATGACTAAAGTATTAGTTCTTTGTATTTGACTAGTTAACTTTCTCAATGCTTGTGACATCAGTCTAGCTTGTAATCCCATATGTGAATCACCCATGTCACCTTCAATTTCAGCTCTTGGTGTTAGTGCGGCGACTGAATCTATAACAATCATATCGACAGAGCCACTTCTGACCAACATATCAGTAATTTCAAGTGCCTGTTCTCCAGTATCAGGTTGAGAAACTAAAAGATCTTCTATATTGACGCCTAATTTGGCAGCGTATTGCGTATCTAATGCATGCTCAGCATCTATAAAGGCAGCTGTTCCTCCAATCTTCTGCATTTGTGCGATAACCGATAATGTTAATGAAGTTTTGCCTGATGATTCGGGCCCATAAACCTCAACGACACGACCACGGGGAAGACCACCAATACCTAAAGCTATATCAAGCCCTAACGACCCAGTTGAAACTGATTGAATACCTTCGACTACACTACTGTCATCCATTCGCATTATTGAACCCTTACCATACTGTTTTTCGATTTGGGCTAAAGCTGCATCTAATGCTTTTTTCTTATTTTCATCCATTTAATAGGCGCCTTTAATTGATTATTTGTTAACACTTAATTATTTCATATTTGCTGCTATAACGTAAGCGTCAATAATTGATTTAATGCAAATAGAAGTGCTTTTTCTCTAATATCCACTCTATTTCCATCAAAAAATGCCAGATGCTCAAAAATGACATCCTGCTCCTTACTAATTGCAAAGAAAACGGTACCAACTGGTTTAAGTTTAGACCCTCCAGAAGGTCCTGCAATTCCAGTAATACTTAACCCTAGATTTCCTTGGCTATTAACAATCGCCCCTAAAGCCATTTCATTAGCAGTTTGTTGACTAACAGCACCGTATTTATTAATAGTACTTTTCTTGACCCCCACACAATCTATTTTTGATTGGTTGCTATATGTAATAAATCCTCTATCAAACCAGGTGGAGCTACCAGGAATATTTGTAAGTTGTGCAGCAAGCAACCCACCAGTGCAGGACTCAACAGTTGTAAGAATAATATTATGCTTTAAAAATTTATCACCCACCACCCGTGTTAGATTTATCACATCTTTAGATTGCATAATGAATGAGTATAAAAATTATATAAGCGTATATTGCAGCCCCAATATCATCAATCATTATGCCAAAGCCCCCTTTAAATTTTTTTTCTAGCAGATCGATGGGGAAGGGCTTCCATATATCAAAGATACGAAATAAAATAAACGCTAGAATATAATCCATTTTAGTAATTAAAATTCCAGTTTCAGATAGGTGAACAATCAAAATTAATAATAGTAAAAATCCTACAATTTCATCAATTACAATGCAAGATGGATCTTTCATTGCTAAAGCTCGACTTGTCTTGCCAGCAACATAAATGCCAATAAAAAATATAGTGATAATGAATAAATAAATTAAAGGTTTGGAAAAAAATTGTAAGAATAGGAAAAATGGTATCGCTGCTAATGTACCGAAAGTACCAGGAGCTCTTCTTATTAAACCAGTACCAAATCCGAGAGCTAAGAAAGCCGAGAAATTTTTAAACAGTAATTCATTTGGTTTCAAAATGATCATACCCCCTATTTTTGGGCTTATAGAGCTTACCTTTATGGTCAATAATATGTAAACGTTTATCTTTTGTAATACTACCAATCCTTGTTAGTTTTATGGATGGAATTTTACTTACTAGATTAACTTTATTCCGATTTTTTTTAGGCACAGTAAAAATTAATTGGTAATCATCTCCTCCTGATAGTCCGATATCAATTAAGTTATTTTTTTTTATCCAAGGGTTTATAGGTATGTCTTTTAGAAATATATCAGCCCCGACTTTAGAAGCCTCTAAAATATGACCAAGGTCTGCGATGAGACCATCAGAAATATCAATTGCAGAATGACTAAGTTTGGCCATGCTTTCTATTATAGATGAATGCAATATTGGCTTTTCTAATGCCATAATTGATTTTTTTGACAAACTTTGAGTTAATTGAATTTTTTTTTGAAGTTTTGCCAATCCTAATGCAGCGAGGCCTAATTCTCCTGTTACCCATATATCGTCTTCTTTTTTTGCATTTGACCTTAGAAGAGCATTTTTTTTAAGCACTTCACCTAGGATACAAATACTAATAGATAACGATCCTTTTGTGGTATCTCCTCCAATTAGCTCAACCCTGTATTTTTTTGCACAACTAAATAAACCATTAGAGAATTCTTCCATCCAATTCGCTTGAACTTTAGGGAGTGCAATTGCTAATAGAGCAAATTTTGGAATACCACCCATTGCATATATATCTGAGATATTTACTGCAAGAGCTTTCCATCCCAAATTAAATGGATCTGTATTTGGAAGAAAGTGAGTTTTTTCATTGAGCATATCGGTCGAGATAGCCCATAAATAATTATTATCTTTTTTTATTAAAGCAGCATCATCCCCAATGCCTTTGTATGCAATGGTTTTGTGTAAATTAAAATATTTATTGATCAATGAGAATTCAGTGGACATTTTAATTTTTTTTAGGACGGAAAGATTTTAGTATAGTTTCTTTAGTTTCAATATAAGGCCCATCAATAAGATCTAGACAATAAGGGACTGCGGCGAATATACCAGGCACTATTAAATTACCTTTTCCATCTTTTAATCCTTCCAATGTTTCTACAATCGCTTTAGGTTGCCCTGGAAGATTAATAATGAGTGTCGTATTTCTTATAACGGCAACTTGCCTAGATAAGATAGCTGTAGGTACAAAATTTAAGCTGATTTGTCTCATCTGCTCTCCAAAGCCTGGCATTTCTTTATCGCCGACACTTAAGGTAGCTTCGGGAGTGACATCTCTTTTAGCAGGACCTGTTCCACCAGTCGTAAGAATAAGGTCACATTTTTTTTTATCTGATAAATCAATTAATGTATTTTTAATAACATTAATTTCATCAGGGATAATTATTTCTTCTGAATTGAATGGCTTAATGAGTACCTTGGTTAGCCAATTTTTAAGATTGGGTAAGCCTTCATCCTTATACTCTCCAGATGATGCACGATCGCTTATAGAAATTAAGCCAATTTTAATGAATCTTTCTTCCACGAATATGTCTCTTTAATAGATAATTAACTAATATTAACATTTCAAGAAGGTTTACTATGCAAAAATCATATTTAACATATTTTATTTCCTTACTATTTTTTATATCAAGCGTTGCATTTGGTGCTGAAAATGTCTTTGAGAAAAATTACCAGATACAAAGCCCAAAAGGATTCCAATCGTTCTCAAAAAATCCTAATACAAAAATGATGAGAGGGTGGGCTCAGAAAACGGATAAATTTAAGATGCTTGAAGATGGCTACGATCTTATGGGGCATTCAAATTTCACTGGACCTTATACTTCTCCAAATTTAGCACTTCAGCATGCAAAGACAATAAAGGCTGATATGGTCTTATTATATGACCGCCAAATTAATGACTCTAGTCGTGCAACAATGATTAAAAAAGCTCGAGATAAAGCAAGAAAAGCTAATCGAGTCAAAGAGGTAGGAAATTTGACAGAAATTGAAATAAATGAAGATGATTTAGTTGACGAAAATGTTAAGTATGAAATAAATGCTACATATTGGGTCAAGTTGCCAAAGCCGACATTTGGTGCACACTTTATTAAATTAAATTCTGATATTGAGTCAATTAATGGAGTTCAGATTATTGCAGTTATTAAAGGCTCGCCTGCAGCAATCGCTGGAATATTAAAAAATGATAGCATCACCTCAATCGCTGGAGTGTCTGTTAATAAGCCAGAGGATTTAATTAGCGCAGTCAGGAAGAATAAAGGTAAATTAATTGAAGTTGGTTATTTAAGAGGCGGCAAGAAATCTAACGTTAACGTTAAACTTTAGTTATAACGATATCTTTAATAAGTTTAAAGAGTTGCTTTGAATGTTTAGGGGGTTTATTGTCTTTTTTTTCTTTTTGAGCATTTGAGATTGTCTGCCTTAGCGACTGCCTATCAATTTTAGGGTATTTGTCCACAAATTCAGTTATTGACTCAGTATTGGTTAATAACTTATCTCTCCAGCTCTCAATGATATTATTCCTTTGTATTTCTTTTTGTGAACTTACCTTTAATTGCTTCATGACTATAAAGGCATCAGTTAAGTCAATTTCTCTTAGTAGCTTTCCTAAATATTGAACTTGTCTTTTTTTTGCAGAGTTTGATTTTAAATTTTTAAGATCTATGGTGGCTTCGTAAATATTTATAGGAAATTTAAATGCTTTAATATTAGTTATGGTTAATTCAGAAATTTTTCTTCCAAACTGTTGAATTTTTTTTGAGTCTTTCTTTAACTCAGTTTTACTTACAACACTATCTTTATCCAAATCTACCATGACTTAATACCTAATTCTTTCAATGATTCTGTATGATATCAGTTTTAAAGAAAGTATTTTTTATGGACATAAAACTTCTTAACTTCTCTGAAGATGATTTGTACCTAATTTCAAATAAGGTTTTAGAGATAGCAAAAAAAAATGGTGCAACTGCTTCTGATGTCGAAATCAGTGTTAGTTCAGGAAAAACTATTTCAACTCGTATGGGATCTTTAGAGGCTATTGAGTTAAACAATGGTAAAAGTCTTAGCACTACTGCCTTTTTTAACGATCATCAAGGTATTGCATCTACTTCAGATTTCAGCAATGACGCTCTTGAATCCTGTGTTAAGGCAGCTTGTCAGATAGCTAAATATACTGCAGAAGATAAGGCATTTGGTTTGGCAGATCCTAGTCTTTACTCCAAAGATGTTAAAGATTTGAATATATATAATCCATATTTTGATTCTCAAGAATTAATGATTCAAAAAGTTCTTGAATGTGAAGATTACGCCTTAAGCTTCGATAGCCAGATAAGTAATTCAGAAGGAGCACAATTAAGCACTTCTGAAAATTTGTTTGTATATCTAAACTCAGCAGGATTTAGTGGCGGAGGCCCATCTTCTAGATCTTCTCTTAGTTGCTCTGTAATTGCTAAAGGAAGTTCGGGAATGCAGAGAGATTATAGCTATAGCTCAGAAAGATCTTATAATGATTTAAAATCAAATAAATTAATTGGTAAGGATGCCGCTCAAAGAGCAATTAAACGCTTGGATGTAAGGCCGATTAAAACTGGTAAATACCCTATAATATTTGAAGCCCCAATTGCAACATCTGTTATTTCTTCATTAATCTCAGCTATTTCTGGTGGAAATTTATATCGTGAAACATCTTTTTTATTAAATTCATTAAATACTAAAATAGCTTCAGATTCTTTATCAATTATTGAAGATCCATTCATAAAAAAAGGACATGCAAGCTGCAACTTTGATGGGGAAGGGGTGCGTCTAGCTGAAAGAAAAATTATAGATAATGGCTTTCTTCAAAACTATTTTTTATCTTCCTATAGTGCAAGAAAATTAGGAATGCAGACCACTGGAAATTCTGGTGGCGCACATAATCTTATTGTAAGCTCCTCTGAGCAAACTCTTGAAGAGTTAGTTCAAGGAATTGATAAAGGACTTTTAATTACAGAACTTTTAGGCCATGGTTTAAATATGGTCACTGGGGATTATTCAAGAGGCGCTGCAGGTTTTTGGATTGAGTCAGGTAAAATTCAGCATGCCGTAGAAGAAATTACTATTGCTAGCAACCTTAAAGATATGTTGTTAAATATTAAGGCTATAGCAAACGATACCTATCAAAATAGTTCTAAATATACTGGGTCGATTATGATTGAACCTATGACGGTGGCAGCTAACTCTTAAGGAAGCTAATTACTCAGCTTGAGAAATTTTTTGTGCTTTACAGTTTTCTGTAGTTACTTTACCAGTACAATTTTCTGTATTAGAGAATTCTTCTGTATATTCCTCAAAATTATATTCAGATCCAGCTGTATCTGAATAGTCAATATCACCTGAAGGTTTATCCTTTACAAGTGCCTCCCGATATTGAAGGTACGCGTCTCTTTGGAATGCATATGGGTCTAAAGATGCTTCATCCATAATTGAAGATGCATTTAGGAGTTCAGTACGAGCATCAATAAATTGTAAAATACGCACTTGATTTCTTCCTCTTACATTATTTATGTAACTAATAGGATCAAATGCCAATGTATCTGTAACAAATCCGACAGCATCTCGTGTAGTTGAAGGACCTATAAATGGAAGCACTAGATATGCTCCTTGACCTACACCCCAGTGTCCAAGTGTTTGACCAAAATCTTCCTTCCTTCTCTCGCCACCATTTATTGAGTGAACATCAACAAAGCCCAGAAGACCAATAGTACTATTAACTAAAACTCTTCCAGTACCATTAGCAGCATGTTCAATCTTTCCTTGTAGCAATTCATTTATTACCGTTACAACATCTCTAATATTATTAAAGAAATTATTAACCCCTTTTACAAAAAATTTTGGGGCAATATTTTTATATCCTTTCGAGACTGGCTGCATAATTGCATTATCAGTGACATCGTTGAACTTATAGATTGCTCGATTAAAGCTTTCTAATGGGTCTTTATTTGCATGAGTTGCACAGCCTGTTACTTGAAAAATAAGCAGGATGATTATTAATAATTTTGAAATATGCATATACAATAGATTATCCGTTATTGTTGTATATAAGTCTATTTAATAAGCATGTAATGGCAAGATTAAAGAAATAATGTTGTAAGAAAACAACATTACATAACATTTTTAAATAGAGCCATAATTTTACTTTTTTGTTCTGCATGATTTACTATTGGAAAAGGATAATCCAAACCTAATTTGATTGGAAAATTATTTGGTGATTTATTAAAAAAAACAGACGGTTGGTGGATTTCTTTTTTATTTAGTAATTTTAATTCAGGAACATATTTTTTAATGAAATTACCATCTGGATCAAATCTTTCTGATTGAAGAAGCGGATTAAAAATTCTAAAATAGGGTTGTGCATCGCAACCTGTAGATGCTGCCCACTGCCATCCTCCATTATTTGCAGATAAATCATAATCAATTAAATGATCTGCAAAATATTTTTCACCCCAGCGCCAGTCGATTAGTAAATCTTTTACTAAAAAACAAGCAATAATCATTCTTAGTCGATTATGCATAAATCCTGTCAAATTTAATTGGCGCATTCCTGCATCAACGATTGGGAATCCTGTTTGTCCATTCGTCCAGGCAGTAAATAGTTTTTCATTATTTTCAAATTTAAGATTGTTGTACTTTAATTTAAAAGCTTTACCGTCTTCGATATGAGGGAAGTTTGATAGTATTTGAAAATAAAAATCTCTCCAGATTAATTCATTTAGCCACGTAGAAGAGCCCTCTGAAGCATCTTTGAGAGCCAATTTTGCAAGGTGCCTTATAGAGACTGTACCAAACCTATTGTGTACCGACAGATATGAGACGCCTTTTACTCCTGGAAAATTTCTATTATGATTATAATTCTTTATTCTTGTTTTAAAATCTTCAATTAACGTAATACCCCCTTTTGACCCTAAAGGAAGATTCATTGAGGAAATATTTGACTCTTTAAAGCCTATTTCTTTTAATGATTGAAGTGGCCCATGCTTAAATTTAGCTAAATTAATCTTGTAAGAATCGCAATCGAATTGAGTGATACCTTCATTAAATATTTTCTTAAGATGATTATTTTTATAGGGAGTAAAAACAGTATATGGACTATTGTTTTGAGTTAAAATTTCTTTTTCTTCAAATATCACTTGATCTTTATATTTGTAAGTTTCGATATTATTATTTTGTAACTCGTCAGAAATTTTCTTATCTCTAACTATTGCATATTTTTCATAATCTTTATTTAGAAATAATGCACTACATTTATATTTCTGGATTAAAGAGGGGATTAAAATGATAGGGTCACCAACTTTTACAATAAGGTCTGATCCTAGGTTGCTGAGTTCTACTTTTATTTCTTTAAGGGCATGCCATATAAAATCAACTCTTCGGTCATTTTTGCTGCTTAAATTTTCTAAGATTTTAATATCAAAAATAAAACAACAATATACTGCTTTTGACCTTTTTAAGGCTTGGAAAAGAGCATTATGATCATATAATCTAAGATCTCTTCTTAGCCATAGAAGACTATTATTGATTTTATTATTCACGATGATATGGGTGATTATTTAATATTGTTGATGCTCTGTAAAGCTGCTCTACTAGTATAATTTTTACTAGATTATGGGGAAGTGTCAACTTTGATAGACTCCACACCCAATCTGATTTCTCTATAATTTTTTTATCTAATCCATCAGCACCCCCAATTATGAAGGTTACGTTAGGAAAGTTTTGCATCCAGTTTGATAGCTTTGCTGAAAGATTTATTGAGGAGCAAGGTGATCCACTTTCATCAAGGGAGATAATAAAATCAGTACCAATAAATTTAAGAATCTTTTGCGCTTCCTGCATTTTTTTTTGTCCGACAGATTTAAAATTTTTCTCTGACTTTATTTCTAATATTTCGATTTTAAAATAATTATCAAATCTTGAAGTATATTTAAGCAAGATATCTTGAATTGATTTCGGCGGACTGTTTCCTACTGAAATAATTTTTATTTTCAATCTGTGGCATCACTTTTTTAATTATTGGGCACCCAAAGCTCTTCTAGATTGTAATGTAATCTTGATGAGGGCGTCATTATATGAATAATAATATCACCCAAATCGACTAGAACCCATTCACTTCCAGACTCACCTTCAATTCCGATTAAAGGAATATTTATTTTTTGCATTCTATCTTTTACATTGTCAGCTAGAGCTTTTGCTTGTCTTGATGAATTAGCACTTGCGATAATAATGTAATCGGCGATCGATGATTGCTTTCTAATATCGATAGAAATAACATCAAATGCTTTAATATCCTCTAGGGCGCTTAATACATTTTTTTTAATATTTGATATCGAGGTCAAGTGTTCTTAACTTATGCTGCCTGAATTGCAATGGAATTTTTAGTTATAGTAACTTTATTTTGAAGGTCAACATAGACTAAAAGTGGTTGATATTTCTCAAGCTCCAATTCGTTGTAATTAGCATAGGTAGCAATAATTAGCTTATCTCCTGGCGCTGCTTTATGTGCTGCTGCTCCGTTAATAGATATAATCCCTGAATTTTTTTCAGCTTGAATAGCGTAAGTTGTAAATCGTTGCCCATTAGTTATGTTATAAATTGATATTTGCTCATATTCTTTTATGTTTGAAGCTTCTAGAAGCGATACATCAATTGCACACGATCCTTCGTATTCAAGTTCTGAGTGAGTTACCGAAGCTCGGTGAAGTTTAGATTTAAGCATTACTCTTTGCATATTAGTTAAATATTAGTTTTGATCGTGACATTATAGTCAGATAGTTGTAGGTATGCAAAATTCTATATTATCAATTAATCTGACATTGCCAAGGAACCCAGCACCCAGCACCACTAATTTCGAATCATTATAATTTGGTTTTTTTAGACTATCTTGACTTCTTATTTCTAAATAATCTATTTTCCAGCCTTTTTTAACTAACTCTTTTTTAGCAATAAGCTCAGCATCATGAATTTTCACTCCATTTAATACACATTCAGCACATGTATTAAGTTTTTTATATAACTCTAAAGCATTATTAATATCTTCATTTCTGAGAAGATTGTTTCTAGAGCTTAGGGCAAGATTATTTATATTTCTAATAGTTTGAGCTTCTATAATTTTTATAGGTAATTTAGAATCAAAGACAAATTTTTTAATTAAATATAGCTGTTGATAATCTTTTTTTCCAAAAATTGCATAAGATGGTTTGATTAGCTTAAATAGTCTGTCAATAATTGTAATCACACCTTTAAAATGACCTGCTCTGGTTTCGCCACATAATTCATTAGAAATATTCGGCATTTTATAAGAAATATTTGGCTTTACTGGGAATATATCTTTTGCTGAAGGAGTAAAAAGTATAGCTACCCCAATGTCTTTTAATAGATCTATATCTTGTTTTAATGTTTTTGGGTAATTTTCTAGGTCATACTTCGAGTCGAATTGGATAGGGTTAATAAAAATGGTTAAAACAATATTTTTAGATAGTTTTTGTGCCTCTGTTATTAAAGATAAATGACCCTTATGTAAATTTCCCATAGTTGGAATCAGAGAAATATTCTCCAGTTTGTTTAAACTTTCTCTTAGTGCTGATAAGGATCGAATTATCTTCATTAATTCTTGCGCATATGAATTTTTTTAATAAATTTTTCTAATTTTTCAAGTAAAGTTGGTGGCCCTATTAAATCAGCATTATTTTTAACATTGAGAAATGATACTGATGTAATTCCAAGTAAGTCATACAGCACCTCAACTTCACCATTGCAAAAAGGAGAAGATCTAAAACTTATTGTTGGAATTGACAGTTGATCAGTAATTGTTTTATCGTTTAATTCCGAGGTCATTGACATGACAAGCATTTTTAAGCCAGCTGCCTCAAGATTTTTTGCTTTAGTAAGTAAATTTTTATTTTCAAATTTTTGAGTTTTATTAACTTGAGGCATACAGCCTATATGTCCACATACTAAAATTTTATTAATACTTAAATATTTAACAATTTCAAGAATATTGTTATCACCTTCAATTTTAACCATATCTGCACCTGCATTAATAAGCAATTTTGCGTTCTTTAATGCCATATCCTTGTTGGCAAATGAATTAAATGGCATATCACTAATTATTGGCATTAGTGGTGCGCCCTTTCTAACAGATCCTGTATGGTATAGAACATCACTCATCGTTACTTCAAGCGTTGACGATTGACCTTTTATTATTATTCCTAGGGAATCTCCAACCAAGAGAGCATCGCAATTAGTTTTAGATAAAAAAGACGCGAAGGAAGCATCATAACAAGTAATGATGGCAATATTTTTCTTGTTAAATAATTTTTTTAAATCACGCATAATTACATTAAAACTGGGTTAAAAAATTCTCTTGTACTATTAATTTGATTGATTCGTTCTATAAGTATGTTTAACGCAGATTTATCTTCCAGCAGATCTATATTTTCATTATTAATAATTAAAACCCTAGATCGATGATTATTGTGAAAATAGTTGCTGTAAGACTCTGCAATTTGTTCTAAGTACTCAGTGGAAATATTTTGTTCGTATGGTATTTTTCTTTTTTCTACACGCTTTCTCAGAAGATCAACAGGTGTTTGAAGATATATAACTAAGTCTGGGGTTGGGGTTTTAGGGTGAAGGTAATTATAAATTTGTGTGTAAAGTTTAAGTTCCTCATTATCTAAATTAAGATTTGCAAATATAGGATCTTTTTGAAGAAAAAAATCAGCAATTATTCCACTTTTAAAAAAATCTTGTTGATTGAGTTCATTAATTTGCTCAGCCCTTTGAAAAAGAAAAAAAAGTTGGGTTGAAAGTGCATAATGCTTCATATCTTCATAAAACTTAGGTAGGAAAGGGTTTCTATCTGCTTTTTCCGAAAACATATTAGCCCCAAATTTATCAGATAGAAGTTTAGCTAAAGTTGATTTCCCAGACCCTATTGGCCCTTCAACAACAATGTATGGGTATTTTTCAAAAATATTCAAACTATTCAATCCTAATAATATTTTCTGGAGTTAGTTTATTTATTATATCTATTATTGCACCATGATTTGGAATCACAATAGATTCATCGATATCCTTTAATGGCATTAATACAAAAAGTCTTTCATGCATTCTTGGGTGAGGAATAGTTAATTTTTTTTGATTTAAAATTAAATTGTCAAACAACAGAATGTCTAAATCTAGGGTTCTAGGACCATTTTTATTAACTCTAGTCCTGCCAGCGATATTTTCAATTTTTAAAAGCCTATTAAGGAGCTCATAGGGGCTAAGATCCGAATTAATCATAATAACAGCATTAATAAAGTTGGGTTGATTTAGGATCCCTACTGGAGGCGTCTCATATAGACTCGATTCTCTTAAGATCTTAACACCCCCTATTTTTTTAATAGATAAAATTCCTTCTTTAACCTGTTCTTTTGGGTTTTCTAGATTACTTCCTAAAGCAATAAAAATATTACTCATTGTTAGAATTCTTTTTATTCGCAATAAGTAAATCTTGGCTTTCTTTATTTGATTCAATAAATTTTGTCCACCACAAGCCTTCAGATTTTGAAATTTCCAAAGATTGGCATCGAAGTAATAAAAAGTCGTATGAAGCTCTAAACCTTGGATGACTTAAAAGCCTATATATTTTTTTTGATGATGTACTTTTAAATCTTGGCTGAAGTCTCCAAATCTCACTCATCGTAATGGAATATCTTTTTTGTACCGGAAAAATTCTTGCTTGTTTATGGAGTACATCATCAATTGCTTTATTAAGAGCTAAAGATGGGTGAGGGAAATTTTTTTTATATTTTTTACTTAATTCATGAACATCATGCCATAAGAAAACTGCCAACAAAAAACCTGGGTTTATAGATTGACCATTTTTAATTCTTAGGTCTGTATTTCTAAGTCCCTGCAATAGAAAGTTATTAAATATCTTATTATTATTTTCTAAAGATGGGAAATAAATATTACTTAAATTGTATTTTTTAAATAACATCATACTTTCTTGAGCATGACCTGTTAAAAAGAACTTCATAACTTCATCAAATAAACGAGAATAGGGAACAGACTTAAGAAGGTCCATAGAGTTTTTAATTTCTCTTAAAGTTTCACTATGGATCTCCATTTTTAATTTTGCTGCAAAACGAATAGCCCTTAAAAGTCGAATTGGATCTTCTTTGTATCGTAACTTAGGGTTACCAATAAGGCGTAATTGATTATTTTGAATGTCTCTTAATCCACCGTAAAAATCAATTATTTTTTTATTTTCAATATCGTAATAAAGTGCATTAATAGTGAAATCTCTTCTTTCAGCATCTTCTTCGATAGAGCCGTACTCATTATCTTTTATAACCCCATTCGACATTTGTATTTTTTGTATAGGCTTTGCTCTGAACGTTGATACCTCGATAATCTCGCGACCATAGATTACGTGCACAAGCCTAAACCTTCTACCAATAATTCTTGATTTCTTAAAAATTGACCTAACTTGTTCTGGAGTTGCATTAGTGGCAATGTCAAAGTCTTTAGGCTTATGCCCTATTAAGATATCACGAACCGCACCACCTACTATAAAAGCATCATAGTTATTTTTTTTAAGTATTTTGACTGTGTCTAATGCTGAATCACTAATTAGGTCGTGATTAATTTTTCTCGATTTGAAAAATGAATGAATTTTTTCTTGAAAGACCTGCAGTAGATTACTATTCATGAATTATGGCGATTAAATATCTTTTTTCCAAAAAATATCATTATGCTGATTAATTTTATTTAAAAATCTTGCTAATACAAATAACATATCAGATAGGCGATTAATATATTTAAGAGATGCCTCGTTAACTTTATCAGTTTGAGCTAGCTTAAATAAATTTCTTTCAACTCTTCTACAAACTGTTCTAGCCAGATGGCAATAGGATGAAATTTTAGACCCACCAGGCAGAATAAATTCTTTTAATGGTTCTAATTTATTATTCATCTCATCAAGACTACTCTCAAGGAATTCAATTTTTTTATCATCTATTACAATATGATTGGGTATTGATAACTCACCACCAATATCAAATAAATCATGTTGAACCTTTTCAAGAATTTCTTTTTTATCATCAGGTATTTTTTCTGTTAAAACAATTCCAATAATTGAATTTAATTCATCAATATTACCTAGTGATTCAATACGGAAATGAAATTTATCAACACGTGAACCATCCGCAAGACCAGTTTTTCCTTGGTCACCAGTGCGGGTATATATTTTTGAGAGTCTATTTGCCATAATTAATCATTATCATTATTCTACATTAACCTACTTTATTTTTTATTTTTATCTCTATAATTATCAATACAATGAAAAATACACAACCAATTGGAATTTTTGACTCTGGAGTAGGCGGGATATCTGTTATGTCGCACATTCAAAGCTTGCTACCTAATGAAAGTTTAGCTTATGTTGCAGACTCTTTATTTGCCCCTTATGGGTTAAAAAGTAAAGATGTGATTTTAGAACGATCTAAAACTGCTATTGATTACCTGATTAAGAAGCAATCCGCAAAGTTAATTGTAGTTGCATGCAATACTGCCACTGCTGCTGCTATTCAAGAACTTCGTCAGATATATCAAATTCCAATTATTGGTATGGAGCCTGCAATAAAGCCTGCTACTAAAGCTACTATTTGTAAAAAAGTTGGTATCTTAGCAACTAACAGTACATTGGGTAGTGCAAAATTTTCTTCATTGTTAGATACTTATTCAGGAGAAATTGATTTTTATACGCAACCTTGTCCTGGCTTAGTTGAGTTTATAGAGCAAGGACGAATTAATGATGCATCTATGAAAAATTTAATCCAAAAATATTTGGATCCATTAATGAAAAGAAAGGTCGATACAATCGTTTTAGGGTGCACTCATTATGTTTTTATTAGACATATTATTGAAAATATAATGGGGGCAGAAGTAAGAATAATTGATACGGGTTTAGCTTTAGCCAAGCAAGTAAAGAGTGAATTAGAAAAGTTTTCTTTACAAAATAAATCAAAAGGAAATTATTATTCAATTTCAACGAATAGCATTAATAGAGAAATGAAAGAAATTATTAAATCTATTACTATAAATTTAGATTTTAAATTTAGCTATTTTGATAGTTGGAGTTAATTATTTTTAATCAATGTAACTCAACCAATGCTCGTATTCTGGATTATCTCCTTTAACTGTATCGAAATAGATTGTTTGTATTTCTGCAGTTAAGGGACCTTTTTTACCTTTTCCGATAAGCCTCCCATCAAGCTCTTTGATGGGAGTAACTTCTGCGGCAGTCCCAGTAAAGAATGCCTCGTCAGCAGTGTATACCTCATCACGTGTGATACTTTTTTCACTCACTTTGACATCTAACCCTTTAGCTATTGTCATGACTGTATCTCTTGTTATACCTTCCAAAGCACTAGTTAAGGTGGGTGTTATTAACTCACCATTTTTTACTATAAAAATATTTTCCCCAGTTCCTTCAGCAATAAAACCTTGAATATCTAATAATAATGCCTCATCGTATCCATCATTAGTTGCCTCTTGGTGAGCTAATATAGAATTCATATAATTTCCATTAGCTTTGGCTTTTGTCATTGTACTATTTACATGATGCCTAGATAAAGATGATGTCTTAACCTTAATACCAGAATCAAGAGCTTCTTGACCCATATAAGCCCCCCAACTCCATGCGGCGACTATTACATTTGTCGACAATTCTTTTGCGGAAATACCCATTGCTTCGGAACCATAAAATGCCATAGGTCTTATGTAGCCAGACTTTAAATTATTTTTACTAATTGAATCTTTATGGGCCTGATTTATTTGAGCAGGAGTAAAAGGTATTTTCATACCTACTATATGGGCAGAATTAAATAATCTTTTTGTATGATCTTCTAACCTAAAGATGGCAGGACCTTTTTTTGTTTCGTAAGCTCTTACACCCTCAAAAACACCTAAACCATAGTGAAGGGTATGAGTAAGTACGTGCGTTTTTGCTTCACGCCAAGGCACAAATTTATTATTAAACCAGATAAACCCATCACGATCTTCCATTGTCTGTGGTATTGCCATATTGCCCCTTTAAACTTTCAATAAATTTCTTTGTCATATATCAGGATATCCTGAATGACTCTTCTTTAGCATGATAAAATGAATTTAAACTTTTAAGAAACTATACATGAATAAATTTTTTGTTATTTTACTACTATTATCAACTTTATTGTCTTGTTCGGACAATAATTTGATTTTTAATGGATCAAATTTAACAGAGGCTAAATTTGATTCTTATTTTGAACTGACTTCACACAAGGGCGAAAAAAAAACTATAAACGATTTTAAAGGCAAAGTTGTGGCAATTTTTTTTGGTTTTGCTAGTTGCCCTGACATATGCCCTACGACGATGACTGAGCTTAAAAATATTAAATCTCAGCTAGGAGAAAATGCAAATCAATTAGAAGTTTTATTTATTTCACTTGATCCCGAGAGAGACACACAAGAGGTATTAAGCGAATATATGCCTTCTTTCAATTCTTCATTTATTGGTCTTACTGGCACCATGGAAAATATTGAAAAAGTTACTCAGCAATTTAAAGTTTATAGAAAAAAAGTCATACAAGGAGACTCCTATACGATTGATCATTCCTCCGGCATATATCTATTAGATAAAGAAGGGAAGATTAGGGTGCGCCATCCTTATGGCTCAAAGATTAAATTAATTGTTGAAGATATTGAGAAGCTGATTTAGTCTAATCTGTAGA
>Ga0209383_1000460_pt1 | contig 29011 bp, 33 predicted proteins | sample CoawatmetaG02DNA_FD_187510 | JGI IMG/M metagenome (GOLD analysis project Ga0209383, IMG submission 187510) | Marine microbial communities from the West Antarctic Peninsula - Coastal water metaG029-DNA (SPAdes) (version 2) | ecosystem: Environmental > Aquatic > Marine > Coastal ... | reverse complement strand
AATAAGCTCCTAAAAAAGTGAACCAAAAATGCCACTTACCTAATTTTTCACTTAACATTCTTCCTGTAACTAAAGGAAACCAATGATAAACCGCTCCCATAATTACCATAAGTGGGGCAATACCCATTACCATATGAAAGTGAGCTATCACAAAATAAGTGTCAGATAATGGAATATCTACAGCAACATTTCCTAAAAAAATTCCAGTAATTCCACCATTTACAAAAGTCACTATAAAACCTAAGCAAAAAAGCATTACAGTATTCATTCTTATATTGGCTCTAAATAGTGTTATTATCCAATTATAAACTTTCAATGCAGTTGGTACTGCAATAATAAGTGTAGTTGTTGCAAAGAAAAACCCAAACCAGGGATTCATTCCACTAACATACATATGATGAGCCCAAACAAAGAAACTTAAGCCACCAATACCAACAATAGCCCAGACCATCATTCTATATCCAAAAATATTTTTTCTAGCATGAACTGATATTAAATCTGAAACTATTCCAAAAGCAGGTAGGGCCACAATATAAACTTCCGGGTGACCAAAAAACCAAAATAAATGCTGAAAAAGAACAGGACTTCCTCCTCCATAATCTAACACTTCTCCTGCTTGAAGAATTGCTGGCATAAAAAAGCTAGTCTCAAGCATCTTATCTAAAGTCATCATAATGCAACTAACTAATAGAGCTGGAAACGCTAACATTGCTAAAGCAGTTGCAGTAAAGATTCCCCATATGGTTAGGGGCATTCTCATTAAAGTCATTCCTCTAGTACGAGCTTGTAAAATTGTAATTATATAATTTAGTCCACCCATGGTAAATCCAATTACAAATAATGATAGAGAAACAAGCATCAAAATAATTCCCATATTTGATCCAGGGGTGCCTGGTAGAATTGCCTGAGGTGGATAAAGTGTCCATCCTGCTCCAGTTGGTCCACCTGGAACAAAAAAGCTAGCCATCAAAACACAAACTGCAATAAAGAACATCCAAAAACTAAGCATATTTACATATGGGAAAACCATATCTCTTGCACCAACCATTAATGGAATTAAATAATTTCCAAAACCACCCAGAAACAAAGCTGTTAAAAAATAAACTACCATTATCATTCCATGCATAGTTACAAATTGATAATAGTGTTCAGCGGTAATAAATGGAACTAGGTCTGGATAACCTAGTTGTAAACGCATTAACCATGAAAGTACTAAACCAACAATTCCCGTAAACACTGCTGTAAGAAAATATTGCACTCCAATAACTTTTGCATCCTGACAAAAAATCCACTTAGTAATAAAACTATGACCATGATATAGATCCTGCTCTGGAAGCTCGGCAGGTCTTACGTAATCAATATCTTTAGATGGGGTGCCAGAAGTGCCAGATACAGTCTCTGAAGACTGTGCTTCGAGAGGTGTGTTTTGTTGGTTGTAATCGTCTGACATAATTATCCTTTACATTATTTAATCATTGTTTTTAGCAATTAGAGTTGTTTTTAATTTATCCACTTCTTGTTTGGCGATTAGATCTGAAAAAGTTTCTTGTTCTTTAATCCAGTTTTTATAATTGCCTTCACTTTCAACTATAACTTTTGCTCTCATGGCATAGTGGCCTACTCCACAGTACTCGGCACATAAAACTTCATATTCTCCTATTTTATTTGGCTCAAACCAATAATAAGTAATTATTCCAGGTATAGCGTCCATTTTTGCTCTAAATTGTGGAACATAATAATTATGTAAAACATCCAATGATCTTAATAAAATTTTTACTGGTCTATCTGTTTTTAGGTGAAGCACATCGTCTTCAATTAAAATATCGTCTTTTCCATTTGGGTCATCCAAGTTTATCCCAAAAGGGTTATCGTCAGTAATTTTTGCTACTTGAGCAGTACCTAATATCCCATCTTCACCTGGTAATCTGTACTGCCATCCCCATTGCCAAGCATTCACCTCGACTTGCAATGCATTTTTAGGAACATTAATATAATTATTATAAACAATAAGTCCTGGTGCTAAAAGAGCAATAACTCCTACTGTAGTTGCAATAGTTAATATTTTTTCTAGCTTATGATCTTCTGGTTTATATTCAACATTACGGCCTTCTTTATAAGAAAACATAAAAATGCAATACACCATGAATAGACAAACTAAAATAAATACGCCACCACCAATCCAAAAAGTTAAATTAATTGTATCATCCATTGCTCCCCAATTTGAAGCTATGTCTGTCCACCACCATGGAGTAAATATATGGAACAAAACTGAACCAACAATTACCCCTAAAAATATAATTCCCGGGTGCATATTTCTCTCTCTCTTTATATAACCCTAATTGATATCAAATATAGAATCTATAAAAAAAATATATTAATAAGTGAACAAATAAGGCTTTATAGTAGATTAAGTTATGTTTGGAAAATTTGGTATTTATATAGTTATACTTATTTTAGTATTTCTATTTTACGTTGTAATTTCGCTGGGTGCGGGAGCATTTTCGAATAAAGAAAAAAAACCAGAAATAAAAAAATATTTAAGGTCTGTAAATATTTTATTAATTTTTATAATCATTACTGGAACTGTTTTGATCTTATTTCTTTAAAATATTTAGCTAAGTAACTCTAAACACCATGCAATAACAGTATCATTAAAGACATACATAATTAAAAAAAATACAAACCAAACAATTAACAAAAAAGTCCAATAAAGGGATAATGCATCTATACTTTTTTGTTCTTTAATAGTGTCTTCTTTTCTCAATTTATTAACTTTAGAGAAAACTTTTCCCCAAAAGAATAATCCTCCCAGAAGGTGTAACCCATGGAGTGCTGTAAAAATATAAAAAGATGAAAAATAATTATTTGTAGAAACATAATTTCCACTTTTCATCAATTGAAACCAAAATAATATTTGTCCAAATAAAAACAAATAACTTAAAAAACCAACTATAAGTAAATTAATTTTTACCTTTTCAAAATTATTTTTTTTTAAGTCGTTTGTAATTTTATTAAAGAAAAAAGTTACAGCTAATAGAATTAAAGTGTTTAACCATAATAAATTTGGTTTTAATAAGTATCCAGTATCTTGACTTGCAGGAATACTGTAAAGATATCCAGTGACAACCAGGGTAAATAGCACAGTACTTACCCCAAAAATAACTATAACCGCTGATGTCTGAAGAGATATGTCAAAAGTTTTACCACGGTGGTAATTATCAGTTATGATCTGTTCTTTTTCCCAAGGTTTATCAGATAATGTGCCAAAAACTTTTTTTAAAAACCTAGACATAATTTTATTTTATATATTATATTAGCAATTAAATTATGAAATTAAAGACATCAATAACTATTCTAGGAGGGTGTTTATTAATTTTTCTATTTATTATGCTTCCCCTTGTACTGTCGATACAGGAAAAGAAGGATAATATTATTTCATCATATTCTGGTTCATCCTTTGAATTAAAAGATGTAAACAATGAGTCAATAACAGAAAAATCTTTTCAAGGTCCATTGACTGCAATTTTTTTTGGTTTTACAAATTGTCCAGATATATGTCCAATGACATTGTCCAATCTAGATCAGGTTTTGGAAAAACTAAATGATAATGACAATAAAAAATTTACAGTTTATTTTATAAGTATTGATCCTGAAAAAGATAGTCCTGAAATAATTAAAAGATATTTAAATTTATTCAAAAATAAAATTTATGGAATAACAGGAGACCCTCAAAAAATATTTTCACTTTCAAAATCCTGGGGCGTGTTGAGTGAAAAAATTTTCACTGAAGATGGGGGGTATTTAATTAATCACAGCTCCTCTGTACTTTTATTAAAAAAAGGTAAGTATATTGATCGAATTAGTCATCATGAAAATTTGGATAATATGTTTAAAATAATTAAGGGTTATTTGTAAGCTTGTAAAAATTAATATGTATTTTTTCTAACATATAAATAAAATAAAAAAATTGACAGTGCTAAAGAAAACCAAGTAATAGCATACTTTTTGTGACTATTTGAAATATTTACAGTAATAATTTTTGGTTTTGGTAATTCTAAATTATTATTTAAGTAAATTACAAATGGTGAAAAATTTTTATTTGTATATTGAAAAATATCATCTCTATCTAAAGTAAACCAGTAATTATCATTGATATCATTAACTGGCTTAAACCTGTTAGCCTTAGATTGTTTTCTTAATGTTCCTAAAATAGTTTTATGATCAAAAATATCAATTTCTTTAGTATTTTTTTTATCAAAAGGAATCCATCCTCTATTTAATAAAAAGTTTTTATTATTGATTATAATTGGATTAACAACATTAAATCCTGGTGCACCTTTTTCATTTAAACTATATAAATAAATTTGTTTATCAAAATCTATAACCCCTGAAGTTCTAATTTTTAGATAGTCTTCAGGAACGTTGGTCATCAAATCAACAGGTTCTTTCTTCAAGGAAAAATCAATTTTATTTAATAATTCATTTTTCCAATCTAATCTTACTAATTGCCAGCTACCTAATGCTATAAATATAGATATAAAAAAGAATACAAAAATTGAAAATAAAAGTTTATTTCTCAAGGTTAACTATTAACTTCCCCAAATATAGATTGAAGCAAATAAAAATAACCAGACTACATCCACAAAATGCCAATACCACGCAGCAGCTTCGAAGCCAAAAAACTCACCTTTTTTATACTTACCATTTTTACCTCTCCACCAGCATACTGCTAAAAATATAGTTCCTATAACAACATGAAATCCATGAAATCCGGTTGCCATATAAAATACAGCACCATATATGTTCCCTGCAAAATCAAAACTTGCATGATGATATTCGTAAATCTGTAATAAAGAAAAACCAAAACCAAGAACAACTGTAATTGCCAAAGCTTGAACAAAGCTTTCTCTATCACCCTCTTCTAAGGCTTGGTGGGCCCAGGTAACAGTAGTTCCTGATAATAGTAGAATTAATGTATTAATAAGTGGAATATCCCAAGGGTCAAAAGTTACTATACCTTTTGGAGGCCACACACTTCCGATTAATTCTGCAGGAAACAAACTTGCATTAAAATAAGCCCAAAACCACGCAACAAAAAACATTACCTCAGAAGCAATAAAAAGAGTCATTCCGTATCTAAGGTGAATTTTAACAACGGGTGTGTGGTGATTATGATCAACCGACTCTATTATTACATCCCTAAACCACATATATACTCCATAAAATAAAAGAGCAAAACCTAAATACATTCCCCAAGAAACTTCGCTATGCAAATAATAGACAGTCCCTATTGCTAAAAATAAGCTAGAAAACGATACATAAATAGGCCAAGGACTTGGATCTACTAAATGATAATCATGTTTTTTTTCTGATGACATTTTTATAATTTTGACTGGTTATAGTAATCTGATGAAAAGAAAGTATAGGACATAGTTACATCTTTAATGTTTTTAGTATTTGGATCGTTTACCATTTCTGGATCTAAATAAAAAGTCATTATATATGTTGCTTTTTCACCCGCCTTTAACACTTGCTTTTCAAAGCAGAAACAACCTAATTTACTGTAATACCTTCCAAAAGATGATGGAGATACGTTAAAAGCAGCCACACCATAGGTTGTTTCGTCCCCATAATTTTCTACTTCAAATTCAATTCGATTAACCTGACCTATGTTAACATCCATAACATTTTTTTTTACTTTAAAATTCCAAGGTAGTTTGTTTACATTTGTATCAAAACGAACACTTACTTTTTGATCTAAAATAATATCTGGCGCTTCTTTCGATATCTGTGTAGTTCCACCAAATCCAGTCACTCTACAGAATATGTCGTATAAAGGTACTGCAGCAAATGAAAGGCCCAACATGATAAAAAAGATTCCAGCAAGAATTATAGGAGTTAGCGTTTTTTTCTGGATCATAATTGTCTGTCAAAAACTCCCACATTATAGAGAGTAAAAAAAAATAGAAATATCATAAAGGCTACTATACCCATGGCAGTAAAAATATTTTTTTTTTTGGTTTTTTTATCTGGTATCATCATAATAATATCTTACCTGTTAAAAATACTTTTCTTAAAATTTAATGAGTACTTGATTTTTCAGTATCTTGATCATCTACAAACTTCGGCAACTCATCAAAAGTATGGAAGTTTGGTGGTGATGGTATAGTCCATTCTAAAGTTGTAGCCCCTTCACCCCATGGGTTTTGAGCTGCAGCTTTTTTCTTAGAAAAAGAATAAATCAAGTTAGCAAAAAATACTAATAAACCACCAACTGCAATGTATGAGCCAACTGATGACACATAGTTCCATCCAGAAAATGCATCTGGATAATCAGCATATCTTCTTGGCATACCAGCTAAACCTAAAAAGTGTTGAGGGAAAAATACTAAGTTAACGCCAATGAATGTTAACCAAAAATGTATTTGTCCTAAAGTTTCAGAATATTCATAGCCAGACATTTTGCCGAACCAATAATAAAATCCTGCAAAAATTGCAAATACGGCCCCTAAAGACAAAACATAATGAAAGTGAGCAACAACGTAATATGTGTCATGCATTGCAGTATCAACACCTGCATTTGCAAGAACAACACCCGTTACACCACCTACAGTAAATAAAAATATAAAGCCTAACGCCCACATCATTGGAGTTTTAAATGAAATTGATCCACCCCACATTGTTGCAATCCATGAAAATATTTTAATTCCCGTTGGTACTGCAATAATCATTGTTGCAGCTATAAAATAAGCTTTAGTATCAGTGCTTAAACCAACTGTGTACATGTGGTGAGCCCAAACAACAAAACCCACAATACCAATTGAAACCATTGCATAAGCCATTCCCAAATATCCAAATACAGGTTTTTTAGAAAATGTTGATACGATGTGACTTATCATTCCAAAACCAGGAAGGATCAAAATATAAACTTCTGGGTGGCCAAAGAACCAAAATAAATGCTGGTACAAGACGGGATCTCCTCCGGTTTGTGCATCAAAAAATGCAGTTCCAAAATTTCTGTCAGTTAAAAGCATTGTAATTGCTCCAGCTAAAACTGGTAATGATAACAACAATAAGAATGCTGTAACTAAAACAGACCAAGCAAATAAGGGCATTTTGTGCAAAGTCATACCTGGCGTTCTCATATTCAAAATTGTTGTGATAAAGTTTACCGCTCCTAAAATTGAAGAGGCTCCAGCTAAATGAAGGCTTAAAATAGCAAAATCCATTGCAGGACCAGGTTGTCCAGCTTTCGAAGATAAAGGTGGGTATAAAGTCCATCCTCCACCAACACCTTGTTGACCTGGAGGACCATCTACAAATATAGAAAGTAATAATAAAATAAATGAAGCAGGCAGTAACCAAAATGAAATATTATTCATTCTTGGAAAGGCCATGTCAGGTGCACCAATCATAATTGGTACAAACCAATTACCAAAACCACCAATCATTGCTGGCATTACCATAAAGAAAATCATTATCAAACCGTGACCAGTAACCAACACATTATATAAATGATAATTGCCACCTAAAATTCCATCACCAGGGTGCATTAACTCAATTCTCATTAGTACTGAAAAAGCTGTACCTATAATTCCTGCAACAATTGCAAAAATTAAATACATTGTTCCAATATCTTTATGGTTAGTTGAATAAGCCCAACGTTTCCAACCAGTTGGTGTGTGATGATCGTCGTGTGATGCTGTTTGTGTATACATTTTTATTTACTCGCTAGTTTTTTATATTCATTTTCTATAATTGGCTCTTTGGCAAATTTCATTTTAGCTTCTGCTAACCATTCTGCATACTCTTCATCAGTTACAACTCTAACTGTGATTGGCATAAAAGCATGTTGTATTCCACATAGCTCAGAGCATTGACCATAGTAAGTTCCAACTTTTTCAGCTTTAAACCAAGTTTCATTTATTCTTCCAGGTACCGCATCTCTTTTAACTCCAAAAGATGGTAACGCCCAAGCATGCAATACATCGTTTGCTGTGATTAAAACTTTAACAACTTTATTAACTGGAACAACAAGTTCATTATCAACTGTTAATAACCTTGGTTGGTTTTCTTTTAATTCTTCTTCTTTTATCATGTATGATTCAAAGATAATATTTTCATCAGGATATTCGTATCCCCAATACCATTGGTAACCAACAGCTTTAATTGTAAGGTCAACTTTTGGGATTGTGTCTTGTTTATATAAAATCTTAAATGATGGAACTGCCAACACTATTAAAATTAAACATGGAATTATTGTCCACAAAACTTCTACAGCAACATTATGAGTTGTTTTTGATGGGACTGGATTTTTTGATGCTCTAAATCTTATACAAGTATAGATCATTAGAAATAAAACAAAAACACTAATAGCAATAATTACTGGAAGCAGAAGATTATTGTGGAAACTAACAATGTCTCTCATGCTTTGAGAGGCTGCATCTTGAAAACCGAATTGCCACTGTTTAGGCTGATCAGCTAATGAACCAGTTGCATAAACAGTTGTGAATAATATAAATAAAAAATTTTTCATAAGTCACCCACTATATAAAGTGTCTTTTAAAAAATTAAACTTTAGTTATCGCGACAAAATATCAATTAATTGCGTAATTAACAATTGATAACGCTGAAATTACAGCAGTTTCAGATCTTAATATGTTTTCATTTATTTTAATGGGCTGAACCCCTTCAAAAGCAAGAATCTCCCCTCTTTCTTCTTCTGAAAAATCACCCTCTGGACCAATTATAACACAAGTTGGATTGCTAGTTAATTTTTCTAAATCTATCTTTTTATTTTGAGAGTTTAGATCAGTGAATATTAAATCCATTTTTTCATTGCTTAAAAAATTTCTTAAAGACTGAGGCTCTTCAATAGACGGAACATTAATTCTATTAGATTGTTCAGCAGCTTCTATAATTACTTTTTCTAATCTTTCTTTATTAATTTTTCTAACTATCGTTCTATTAAATATAATAGGTATAAATTTTGTAACTCCAAGCTCTGTAGCTTTTTGAATCATGAAGTTGAAATAATTTGATTTAATGGGTGAAAAAGCTAACCATAATTCTTTGGTACTTTCTTTTTGTCTTAATTGTTTTGTAATATTAAATTCAACCATACTTTTTGAAATATTTAAAATTTTTGCTTCCCACTCTCCACTACTATTAAATAAAGAGAAGACCCCATCAACTTTAACTCTCATCACTTTATTTACATAGTGAGATTGTGATTTATCAAGCTTGGCAGTTAAATTAAGTGATAAACTTTCTTTAAAAAATAATCTAATATTACTCATTAATGTTAAGTTAATTTATGGAAAATATTAAAGCAATAATTTTTGATGCATATGGCACTTTATTTGATGTCAATTCAGCTGCAGAAAAATGTAAAGATAAAATTGGTGATAAGTGGGAAGATTTTGCAAATTACTGGCGTACCACTCAATTAGAATACACTTGGCTTAGAAGTTTAATGAATAGACATAAAGACTTTTTGCAAGTCACAGAAGACAGTTTAGATAAATCAATGAAAGCTTTTAGAATAAGTCCTTCAATGAGAAATGAATTATTAGACCTTTATAAAATACTTTCTACTTATTCAGAAGTGCCAGAAGTTTTAAAAAAACTTAAAGATAAAAATTATAAATTAGGAATTCTTTCTAATGGGACGCCTGCTCTTCTTAATGAATTAGTTAAAAGTAATAATTTAGAAAATATCTTTGATAATATTTTTTCAATTGAAGAGGTTGGCATTTATAAACCAGATTCAAAAGTTTACGACATGCCGATTAAAAAATATAAAATACAAAAAGATGAAGTTGCATTTTTAAGTGCAAACACTTGGGATGTATCTGGGGGTGGAAATTATGGTTACAATTCTATTTGGGTGAACAGAAATGATAATATTTTTGATAATCTTGATTACAAACCTAAAGCAGAAGTAAAAAACTTAAAACAGCTACTTGATATTATCTAATTCTATTTTCTTCAAAATTCTTATTTAGTTTTACTGAAATTGTACGTGTATTTCTTTTATTCCATTCAGAAAAAGATCTTAAGATAGGCATGACTGAAAAGCCAAATTCAGTTAGAGAATACTCAACTTTTGGTGGCATTATTTGAAGAACTTTTCTATTAACTATTCCATCTGCCTCAAGCTCTTTAAGCTGCTTAGATAGCATTTGTTGTGTAATTGTTTTTAATCCTTTTTTTAGTTCACCAAATCTAATTTTTTTACTTTGTAGTAAGCTAAATAAAATTCTAATTTTCCATTTACCTCCAAGGAAGTAAACTGCTCTTTCTGCTGGACAATCTATTAAGTTTTTCATGGTATGCTTTTGTATACTAGTATGATTATTATGCGTTATTGCATTATTGATAACAAAGCATTATGTACAAGTCAAATAAATTGAAAGGGTAAATATGACTAATGGAGAAAGAGCAGGCGAAAGTGCAATCGCTGTTGAAGTTGAAAAAGATAAATCTTATTATTGGTGTTCATGTGGAAAGAGTGCAAAGCAACCTTTTTGTGATGGATCACACAAAGGAACAGAGTTTACACCTTTGGCATATAAGGCTGAAGAAACTAAAAAAATGTTTTTTTGTGCTTGTAAACAAACTAACAATCAGCCATTTTGTGATGGATCACATAATAAAAAATAAAGGATAAAATGCAGAATTTAAATAATAAGGTTAATAATTTTTTTTCAAATATAGATGCATTAGCCTCTTTAATTTTTAGATTTGGAATAGGAGTAGCTTTTATAATTCATGGTTTAGGTAAATTTCCTTTACCTCCTCAAGGATTAATTGATTATTTTGATTTATCACCCGCACTAGCATCTTTAGTTGCTTTATCAGAATTATTAGCAGGATTAATATTAATCATTGGTGGCTTTATTAAAAATCCTTTTGGTAACTTGATTACAAGGCTAGCTGGATTAATAATTATTATTATGATGATTAATATATTTGCTATTGCACACCCAGACTGGTTCATCACAACAAAACTATTTACTAGTGAACAAATATTTCTTTTAATTGGTGGAGTTTATTTTTTAATTAAAGGTAATCGAACATAATCATGAACCAAATTGAAGTAGAAAAGATAATAGAACCTGTTGCAGCATCAGATGGTGCTGGTGTTAAACTAAAGAGAAGTATTGGTACTCATCTTATTGATTATCATGATCCTTTTTTAATGTTGGATGAGTTTGGTTCTGAAAATAAAGATGATTATATTGGAGGATTCCCTCCTCATCCTCATAGAGGTATTGAAACAGTTACTTACATGTTGAGTGGTGAATTTGAACATGAGGATAGTACTGGAGCTAAAGGTAGAATGTCTTCAGGAGATGTTCAATGGATGAAAACTGGTGGTGGAATAATTCATTCTGAAATGCCAGCGATGACAGAGGGTAAACTTCATGGTTTTCAACTGTGGGTGAATATGCCTGCTAAATTAAAAATGAATAAACCTGAGTACATTTATATTGATGCAGATAAAATGAGTACTCATAAAGATGATGATAAAATAGTTAAGGTAATTGCTGGAAAATTTGAAAATGCAGAAGGACCTGTTAAAGGCCATAATGTTGAGCCAATTTACTTTGATGTAGAGATTGAAGAAGGTAAAGAATTTAATTTTAGTCTTCCTTCAACACATAATTCTTTAATTTACTTAATTGATGGAGAAATTAAGGTTGGAGATCAAAATCATGACCTAGCTAAAAATTCTACTTTAATTATCCTAACTAAAGGTGAAAAGTTGAAAGTATCTAGCCTAACTAAAGCTAAGTTTTTATTGATATCCGGAAAACCTATTGGTGAGCCTATTGCAAGAGGTGGTCCCTTTGTAATGAATACTAAAGCTGAAATCTTGCAAGCTGTACAAGATTATCATAATGGTACATTTGTAAAATAATGAAAACAATTAAAATTGAAAAATTTGGTGGTCCTGAAACCTTAGAAGTTAAAGAAATTGAAATCGGCAAACCAGGTCCAAAGGAAGTTCTTATAAAAAATTTATCAATTGGTCTTAACTATATTGATGTTTATCACCGAACAGGTTTATACCCTATTCCTCTTCCAAGTGGGATTGGTTTAGAAGCTTGTGGGATAATTGAAGAGGTTGGTTCCGAAGTAGATCTATTTAAAGTTGGTGACAGAGTTGCTCACTCTTCAATGCCAATTGGTAGCTATTCTGAAAAACAATTATTTCCTCAAGAGAAACTGGTTTTAGTTCCAGAGGGAATTTCAGATGAAATTGCATCTTGTATTATGCTTAAAGGAATTACTGCTGAATATTTATTACACAGAGCTTATCCAATTAAAAAAGGTGATAAAGTTTTATACCATGCAGCAGCTGGAGGTGTGGGTCAAATTTTATGTCAGTGGGCTAATGCATTGGGTGCCGAAGTTATTGGAACAGTTGGCTCTAAAGAAAAAGAGGCTATTGCTAAAAAAAATGGTTGTCATCATGTTATAAATTATACAGATACAAACTTTGTTGAAGAAGTGGAAAAGATTGTAGGCAAAAATGGAGTTGATGTTGTCTATGATGGGGTTGGTATAAAAACATTTGATGGATCAATTGAAACATTAAAAGTCAGAGGCATGATGGTGGCTTTCGGTAATGCATCAGGCTACGTTGATACTATAGATGTTAAAAAACATATTAATGCAAAAGGTTTATTTTTTACTCGTCCATCAATTGCCCACTACACAATGACAAGAGAAGAATTAGTTGAGTCAGCTAAAAAAGTTTTTGATGCAGTATTATCTAAAAAATTTACAGTAGAAATTTTTAAAAAATATTCTCTTAGTGATGTAAAAAAAGCTCATGAAGAATTAGAAGCAAGATTATTAACAGGCCCTGCTGTAATTATTCCAAATTAATCTAAATCAACATCCATATCTGACATATGCCACTTAAGTGCATTTGTAGATACCTGGATCTCTCTCAAAAAAACAACAATTGAAACCATCATAGATAAACAGCAAGACCCAAAAATTATTCTTGCTATAAATATCTCATTTAAATAAAGAGCGAAAACAGTCAATAAGTTAAACAAAAGACCAAATGCAGCAAACATGATTGTCCATTTTAATAAAACTATTCTTCCATTTAAATTAATAAATTGTTTTTTCCATTCAGGTGGAATGTGATTTTCATACACATGTTCGTCATGAAGCTGTCTAATAAGCTTACTTAGTGAGTGAAATCTATTGCTATAGATGTTCATAAGCAAAGGTATTGCTGGAAACATTAATGCTGTAACTGTGTAATCTATATTCATACGAAACAATTTGATTATGAAACTAGCCTTTGTTATTTACAAGTAAATTATTATGAAACGATTAAATCTTTTTATTGAATTAACAAGGCTAAAAAAACCAATTGGTTTCATGCTATTATTTTGGCCTTGTGCATGGGGCCTAACACTTGGATATGATTTTTCAAATAGTCTAAATAATTACTTTTTTTATCTGTTTCTATTTTTTTTAGGATCAGTTTTAATGCGTTCTGCTGGCTGTATAGTGAATGACATTTCTGACAAAGAATTTGATAAAAAAGTGGAAAGAACAAAAAATAGACCTATAGCTTCCAAAAATGTTTCTATAAAATTAGCAATATTTTATACTGTTATATTATGCTTACTGGCTTTTTTAGTTTTAATTAACTTTAACCGTTTAACAATTATTCTTGCATTGGCTTCTATGCCTTTGGCTTTTACTTATCCTTTAATGAAAAGATTAACTTATTGGCCTCAATTATTTTTAGGAATTACTTTCAATTATGGCTTAATCTTGGGATGGATATCTGTAAAAAATCAAATAGATATTGCACCTATTATTTTTTATTTGGGAGCCATATTTTGGACACTAGGCTACGACACTATATATGGATTTCAAGATATAAAAGATGATGAAATTATAGGTGTAAAATCGACTTCAATAAAATTTAAAAGAAACCCAAAAAAATTTTTGTTTATATGCTATTCGATATTATTTTTATCTTTATTATTAGTGGGATTTAACATGCAATTAAATTTTATTTTCTATTCACTTGTTTTTCTTGTTGGGTTTCAATTATTATTTTATCAAATAAAGCTATTTGATGCAAAAAATAGTAATCTCTGTCTAAAGATATTTAAAAGTAATAATTTAATTGGTTTATTAATTTTAATAAGTATTCTTGTAGGAAGGAATTAATTAATGAAAAAAAATTCAATTTTTAAACGCCTCTATAAAGATTATTCAAAAAAATTTTTAGGTAAAATACTTCAATCAGCTTTTTTTGCAATATTAGTTGCTGGTAGTACTTCGGCTATAGCATGGTTGTTAGATCCGGCTATAAAAAAAATTTTTATTGAAAAAGATCAAACTCTAATTTTTACTATACCTATATTTATTGTTGTTGCTTTTACAACTAAAGGATTTGCTCTTTATTTTGCAAAAGCTACAATGATTCATGTTGCTGAAGAAATTAAGAAACTTCTTCAGTCTGATATGTTAAATTCTTTAATCAAAGCAGATACACAACTAATAGACAAAAAACATACTGGAAAATTTATTTCAAACTTAACTTTTGACGTAACTCATATTACTAATATGCTAAGTACCGCTGTACTTAATTTATTTAAAGATAGTTTAACATTAATAGGCTTATTAATTGTGATGTTTTATCAAAATTGGCAGCTTACATTAATTGCACTTATAATGATTCCATTGTCTAGCACTGCCGCTCGTTCACTTGGAAAAAGGATGGGAAAAATTGTAACAGAAGCTCAAGAAAAGTCTGGTTTTTTAAATTCATATTTAATTGAAATATTTAAAAATCATAAGCTTATTAAAATATTTCAAAAAGAAGAATATGAAATGAAAAGAGCTGATAAATATCTAAGTGAATTAAAAGAAAAAAATAAAAAAATTAATACTGTCTATGTAAGAGTTTCACCAATTATGGAAACCTTAACTGGCATAATGATTGCTATTCTTATTTACTATTCAGGGAAATTGATTGTAAAAGATGAAATAAGTATAAATAATTTTTTTTCATTTCTTGCAGCAATGATGCTGGCCTACCAACCAGTTAGATCACTGGCAACTTTGAATATGGCAGTAAATCAAGGCTTATCAGCTGCGAAAAGGATTTTACCCATAATTGATAATGAAAATTTAATAGTTGAAAAGGCTAACGCCACAGATCTTATTATTAAAAATGGGGCAATTAAATTTGAGAATGTACACTTTAAATACAACCCTGAAGAAAAAAAGGTTCTAAAATCAATTAATTTAGAATTTCAGGGTGGAAAAATGACTGCATTAGTTGGTCATAGTGGTTCAGGAAAATCTACAATACTGAACCTTATCCCAAGGTTCTATAATATTTTGAGTGGTGATATTAAGATTGATGATCATTCAATATATAATACTAAGATATTTTCTTTAAGAAAAAATATTTCATTAGTTAGTCAGGATACAACTCTATTTGATGACACAATAAAAAATAATATTGCATATGCTAATTTGGATGCAAGTGATGAAGAAATAATCGAGGCAGCAAAATTGTCTTATTCAGAAGAATTTATAAATAATTTACCTAATAAATATGACACCATTATTGGAGAGAATGGAGTTAGACTATCTGGGGGTGAAAAACAAAGACTTTCAATTGCAAGAGCAATGATCAAGAAAAGTCCAATCATTCTTTTAGATGAAGCAACTTCATCTTTAGACTCTCAAACAGAAGAAAAGATTCAGGAGGCTATTAATATACTTACAAAAAACAGAACAACAGTTGTGATAGCCCATAGGCTCACTACAATACTTAACTCTGACAAGATACATGTCATTGATAATGGGATGGTAATTGCATCAGGCAATCACAAAGAACTTATGATCAATTCTGATCAATATAAAAAATTTTATGATAAGCAAATTAAAAAAGTATAATGTTTCTTATATATCAAATTATTATTACAATAATTATCATACTTTCACCCATAATTTTATTAGTTAGAATATTAAAAAAAAAGGAACATCCTAAAAGGTTTATAGAAAAATTTTGTATTAATTTAAAACCTAGGCCAAAAGGAAAATTAGTATGGTTTCATGGGGCTAGTGTAGGCGAAATCCTAAGTATAATACCTCTTGTAAAAAAACTGGAAAAAAATCGAGAAATAAAAACTATTCTAATAACTTCCTCAACACTAAGTTCTGCTAGTGTTTATAAAAAATACAAATCAAAAAAAACAATTCATCAATTTTTTCCAATAGATTATTTTATTTTAACAAAATTTTTTTTGAATTATTGGAATCCATCAGTAGCAATCTTTATTGATTCAGAAATATGGCCCAGCACATTTATAAGTATAAAAAAGAAATCAATACCTCTTGTTTTATTAAATGCGAGAATCACTAAAAGATCTTTTAAAAAATGGTCAAAACTTAAAAGATTCTCGAATTATATTTTTAATAAGATTGATATTGCTTACCCACAAAATAAAGAAACTTTAAATTATTTAAAAAAATTAAATGTTTCAAAAATAAAAATAATTGGTAATTTAAAATTTACAGAAAATGAAAATAAAAATGAAAAAGAAAATTTTAATTTAAAAAATAGAAATTTTTTTAATGAAATAAAAAGTAGAAAAGTTTGGTGTGCATCAAGTACACATTTTAGTGAGGAAGTAATGTGTGGAAAAGTTCATGCGCAATTAAAAAAAGAATATCCCAATCTACTTACGATTATAATACCAAGGCATATTCACCGTGTTAAAGAAATTCAAAATAGCCTTGAAAATTTAAATTTAAAATTAGTCTTAAGAAGTTCAAATAAAAAAGTTAATAAAGAAACAGATATCTTTTTAGTAGATACCTACGGGGAAACAAAAAATTTCTATAAAGTTTGTGATACTGTTTTTTTGGGAGGCTCACTTATAAAGCATGGTGGACAAAACCCCATAGAAGCAGCAAGGCTAGGATCTACTATAATTCATGGGCCGTACATCAATAATTTCAAAGAGGTATATGCTCTCTTGAATAGTAAAAATATTGCCTTTTGTGCAAATAATTTTAAAAAACTTACTCAATTAATTAGCTCATCAGTTAAAAAAACTAATACAAATACAAAATACAAAAAAATAAATAAAATGGGACACACGATACTGTCCAAAACAATAAAAGAAATAAATAATATATTGGATAATGAGACTAAAAAAACCTAATTTTTGGGATTTAAAAAAACCTAATGTGTTTGCTATTCTATTAAAGCCTCTTTCTAAAATTTATGAATTAATTTTCAAAATAAAAAGAAGAAATGGGGAGTCTTTCAGAGGTATAAAAACAATATGTATTGGAAATATATATATTGGTGGAACTGGAAAAACCTCTTTAGCTATTAAAATAAAAGAAATATTAAATAGTAAAAATGTTAAATCTTGCTTTGTAAAAAAATATCACAAAAACCAAATAGATGAACAGAAATTACTTTCAAAATATGGTAAAGTTTTTATTTCTAATACAAGAAAACAAGCTTTAGAAAAAGCTATTTTAGAAAAGTATGAATTTGCAATTTTTGATGATGGACTTCAAGATCAATCAATTAAATATGATTTTTCTTTTATATGCTTTAATAGCTTAAATGGGTTCGGAAATGGTTTAACAATACCAGCTGGTCCTCTTAGAGAAAATATAAATAATTTGATTAATTATCATAACGTGTTTTTAAATGGTAATGGTGAGCAAACAAATCATATTAAGGATCAAATGAAAATGATTAATCCAAATTTAAATATTATTGAAACCAAATATATTTCTGTAAATAATAAACATTTAGATAAAAATGAGGATTATCTTGTCTTTTCTGGAATTGGAAATCATGGAACTTTCATAAATATGTTAAAAAATGAGGGTTATAACGTTATAGAGGATATAGAGTTTCCTGATCACTATAATTATACTAAAAAAGATTTGCAGAATATTTTTTCTATTGCTGATAAAAAAAAATTAAAAATTTTAACCACTGAAAAAGATTATTTACGAATTGGCCCAATTAATTTAAATAAAATCCATTGTATAGAATCTGCCTTGGAATTAACAAAAGAAGAGAAGTTAATCGATATCTTAAAAATAAATAATGAAACCAATTAAATACTTATTAGAATCTATAATCATTTTCTTCCTTTTTTTTATATTTAAATTTTTAGGCTTAAAATATTCATCTTATCTTTCTGGCAAAATAGGTTTATTTTTTGGGCCAATATTTAGATCAAAAAAACTTGTAACAAGTAATATTTCACAAGCTTTACCAAACCTTGATTCCAAAAAAAAAGTTAAGATTATCAAAAATATGTGGAATAATTATGGACGAATTTTAGGTGAATTTATTTTCATGAAAAAATTTAGAAACTCTGTACCCAACAAATATATTGAAATTGAAGGTAAAGAAATTTTAGAAGAAATAAAGAATGGTAATGAGCCTGTAATATTTGTGTCAGGTCATTTTAATAATTTTGAGCTAATGGCAATGCAGATAGAGAAAGCTGGAGTTAATGTTGCAGCAATATACCGACCTTTAAATAATATCTTTATTAATAAATTTATGGAAAGAATTAGAAAAAAATATATTTGTCAAAATCAAGTAAAAAAAGGAATTACTAGTATTAGAAGATTATTACAATTTTTTAAAAGTGGCTCCTCTATAGCTTTAATGATTGATCAAAGAGTTAGTGAGGGCATTAAGGTAAATTTTTTTGATAAAGAAGCCTATACAACAACAATTCCTGCACAATTCGTTAAAAAATTTAATTGTAGAGTGGTGCCTATCTATATTGAAAGGTTAAAAGATAATACAAGTTTTAAAATCAAAATTCATAAACCGTTAAATTTTGAAAAAGAAGATAGCATCAAAAAAATAACATATCAGCTTAATTTATGGCTTGAAAAAGCAATATTAAAAAACCCTGACCAATGGATTTGGACACATAACCGCTGGAAGTAAATACTATTTCTTGGATAGCTGTTCTTTTTTTTGGTGAGCTTCTTTATAAGAATAGTAAGCTTCCTGCAATTCCACATTCCAATAATTTAATTCTTCTAAGCTTATTTCTTTACCAGAAATAGCACATATCACATGGTCACCATTATCAATAACTTGAAAATTATTTGGTAAAAACTTTATTTTAGCTAATTTTTTATTCATTTTTAGTTTATATATTACTACATGAATGTAGGGATAATTGGAAGTGGTGGTAGAGAACATGCAATTTGTAATGCTTTAAAAAAATCAAAGAAAATAGAAGAAATATACTGTTTTCCAGGTAATGCTGGAACAGAAAAAATTGCAAAGAATATTGCCTTGAATTTAGAAGATTTTGATCAATTAAAAAATTACGTACTAAAAAATAAAATTGATCTAGTTATAGTTGGGCCTGAAAAACCACTGGTAGATGGAATTGTTGATTTCTTAGAAAAAAATAAAATAAAAGTGTTTGGACCAAATAAATTAGCCTCGCAGCTTGAAGGCTCAAAAATTTTCACAAAAAAAATTTGTGAAAACTACAATATTCCAACTGCAAAGTTTGGCATATTCAAAAATATAAATGATGCCAATAATTTTATAGAAACATCAAAGCATCCTTTGGTTATAAAAGCTGATGGGCTTGCTTCTGGAAAGGGTGTTTATATATGCTCTACAAAATTTGATTCCAAAGAAGCTATAAAAGAAATATTTGAAGGAAAATTTGGAGAAGCAGAAAACTTACTTGTTGAGGAATTCTTAGAGGGTGAAGAAATGAGTTATTTTGTAATTAGTGATGGAAAAACAATTAAAACGTTTGAAACTGCCCAAGATCACAAAAGAGTTTTAGAGGGGGATTTAGGAAAAAATACTGGAGGTATGGGCGCATACTCTCCATCAAGATTGATAAACAATGAATTAGAAAAAAAAATATTAAAAAAGATAATTGAACCTACTATAAAGGCTCTCAAAGATTTGGGAACTACCTATAAAGGTTTTCTATACACAGGATTAATGATTATAAAAAATGAACCCTATTTAATTGAATATAATGTGCGCATGGGAGATCCTGAGTGTCAAACTATTTTGCCTAAACTCAATTCAGATTTTTTAGATATCATTTTAGCTTGTTGTAATGGAGAATTAGATAAGTTTGAAATTCATTGGCATAATAAAAAAAGCTTATGTATTGTTTTATGTTCTAATGGATATCCAGATATATTTGAAAAAAATATTTTAATTGAAGATTTAGGAAATATAGAACTTGATGAACATGAGTATTGCTATCATGCAAGCACATACACATACAAAAATAAAGTTTACACCAATGGTGGTAGAGTTTTAAATTTTGTAAAGATGTCTGATAGTTTTGAAAGAAATAGAAATAGGATATTTGATTTAATTAAATCATTAAATTGGAGTGGTGGTTTTTATAGAAAAGATATTGGGTATAAGGTAATTGATGAATGAGAATAATAGCTGGAAACTTTAAGGGAAAAAAAATTCTTGAGCCAAAAGATAAGAGCACAAGACCTCTTAAGGATTTAACTAAAGAATCCATATTTAATATAATCAAACATTCTAATAAATTTGACATTGAGATATCTAGATCAAATATTTTGGACCTATTTTCAGGTGTTGGTTCATTTGGACTTGAGTGTTTATCTAGAGATGCATCATTTGTAACTTTTGTTGAAAACTACAAGCATGTAATTCCTATTTTAAAAAAAAATATTTTAAACTTAGATAAAATAAAAAATTATTCAATAATTGAAAAAGATATATTTAATAATCTAAAATTTGATCATTTAAATACACAATTTGATATAATTTTTTTAGATCCTCCTTATAAGGAAAAAAATTTAAACGAGCTATTAGTAAAAATTTTTGACTCCAAAATACTAAATAGTAATGGAATAATAATTATTCATAGACATAAAAAAGAAAAAAATAATTTTCCTAAAATATTTAAACTTATTGAGGAAAAAAATTATGGTATTTCAAAAATAATTTTTGGAATTTATAATTAAATCAAGAGTTTTTTTGTTTCAATCTTAATTAATTCAACTGAAGGCTGGTCAAAAGGATTAACATTTAAGGCTCTGCCCAATAATATAGTTTCTAAAATAAAAAAACAAAATAACTCTCCTAATGTTTTTTCATCTCTTCTAAGAATTTCAAAACTTCTAAATGGTATTTTCTTTTTTTTAAACACAGTTTCTGTAGCCTGCCTTTGAGATGTCATTATCTTATAGATATCTTTATTTATTAGGTAGTGATGAGATGGAAGGATTGTATTATTGTTAATTTTTTTTGTATTTTGCTCCTTAACTGAAAAAAATGTAAAAAAATTATTTTTTGGTCCATCAAGATAAAACTGCATTAAACTATGATTATCAGCAGGCATACTTGAGATAACTGGCAATATCCCCTTTGATTTTTTTCCCAAACTTTCAGCTATTAATTGCTGATACCATTTAAATAAATCTTCAGACTGTTCATCATAATTTAAAATAATAGATGTAGATTTCTTTTCTTTCAACATTGCTAATGTTGAGCTCACATTATTTATCAAGTTATGTATAAAGGTCTTATTATTAATTAAATAGTTTAATTGTTTAAATTTTTTTTCATCAAGTCCCATTAATTCTGCAGGTAACATACCAACCTCGGATAGAACGGAGTATCTTCCACCTATAAAATTTTTATGTTCCAAAATTTCCGCCTTCATTTGAAGACCCATATTTCTTAAATAATTATTTTTTTTTTCAGTAATGAAAATATTTCTATCATTTTTTTTTATCAAAATATTTGCATTTATAATAGTTTCAAGTGTGTTTCCTGATTTGGAAATTATTAAATTAAGGTTTTTTGTTTTTTTTTTATTAAGAAAATAATTTGAATTAATATTTAAATTATTAACAAAAAAGAATTTTTTTTTAATCTTATTCCTCAAAAAACTATAAATTGCGTTTGCTCCTAACGCAGAACCTCCCATAGCTATAATTCTAATATTTGAAAATTTTTTTAATTCTAAAACTAATTTTTTTGAATAACTATACTTGTAACTTTTTTTTAACGAGTCTAGTAATGGTAAATTTTCTTTTAAAAGAAATTTTAAATTTTTACTTACTTGAGAATTATCTATTTTTATAGAAATATTTTTAAAAGAAATATTTTTAGTCAGCATTATTCTTTATTAATTTTTTTCAATATAGATTTTTCAAGTGATTCACTTTTCTCAATTTCTATATTTTTAATTTCTTTTTGGTCTTTTTTATCTATCTTAAGTATATTAAAAATATCTTCTTCTTCTTTTTTTACAGTATCTCTAGGTTCTGGTAATTTTTCAAACTCAGGAGGTAGTACTAGAGGGTTTTTTTTCTTTATCAAAAACTCATCAGTATTATTAGTTTTTTTTCCAGTTAAACCATCTTTTACTGACTGACAGCTCATCAAGAATAATAAAAGCATTGTTGTGGTGATTATTGTTTTTATTTTAATCATTATTTTTTTTATCAAAAGCTAACTCTGTAATAATAAGCAATATAACTCCCAATGAAATGAATATATCAGCAACATTAAATATAAACCAATGAAAATTATTTATATGTAGATCGATAAAATCTGGAACAGCTGAGTAATAAACTCTATCAAAAATGTTCCCTAATGAACCTCCAAATACAAAAATTAAACTATACTTCTTTAATCCATCTGCTTTCCAAATCATTACTAATATAATAATTGTAATAATTAATATAATTATAGTGATTGTGTTGTAAATACTGGATTGATCGAAAGAAAATAACCCAAAAGCTATACCTTTATTCCATATTAAATATAGATTGAGATATTCATTTAAATAAATATTTAATGAAGTGTCTAGCTCCACTAAATCTAAAATATAGTTTTTTGTAAATCTATCTAATAAGAATATTGTTAAAACAATTGTTATATTTATAACTATATTTTTAAGATTTAATTTTAACATTAAACAATAAAGTTAATAAGGATGTCTTTCACACTTTTCCTTGTTAATTTTCCAACAAACTGGACACTTATTACCTTCTGCTTTAACAGTTTCAGCTATTATGTTTTCTGAATTTGATTTTTCTACTACTGCAGATGATGTGATGCACAATTCTGCAAAATCAATATTATTTGAAATTTCATATAAATTTTTATTCAAATTTATAATTAAGTTTGCCTCTAAACTTGATCCTATTTCCTTGCTAGCTCTTTTAGCTTCAATGCTGACATTACAAATATCTCTAATCTTTTTTAGCTCTAACCATTTTTTATTTAATTTTTCATTTTCAAATGATTTTGGAAATTTTATGAATTTCTCAAGATGAATACTTTTTTTATCTTTATTTATTAGTGTAAAAATTTCTTCAGTTGTAAATGAAAGTATGGGTGCAAACCATTTAGTTAAGGATTCTAAAATTATATTTAATACAATTATACAACTTTTTCTTCTCTCTGAGTCTTTTGAGTCACAATATAAAGCATCTTTTCTAATATCAAAATAAAATGCAGATAAATCTACTGTACAGAAATTTAAAAGTTCTTTGTAGAGATTGTGAAAGTCATATGAATTAAAATAGTTTTTAAAATTTTCGTTTAAATTATAAATTCTATGGAGCATATATTGCTCTAATTCTGGTAATTTATTTAAATCTAGTTTTTCAATATCAATTTTCGTAAAATCATCATTTAGGTTTCCAAGTAAATATCTAAATGTATTTCTAATCTTTCTATAAGAATCTGCATGCTGCTCTAAAATAGAATAGTCAATTCTTAGGTCTTCTGCGTAATTTGATGAGGCAACCCATATTCTTAAGATATCCGCTCCATATTTTTTTAAAATATCTTCTGGTGCTATTACATTTCCCACAGATTTAGACATCTTAAGACCTTTGCCATCTACAACAAACCCATGGGATAATATCGATTCATAAGGTGCTCTACCCCTGGTTCCACATGACTCTAATAAAGATGAATGAAACCAGCCTCTATGTTGATCAGATCCTTCTAGATACATTGATGCTGGCCATTGAAGATCTTTTCTTTTTTCCAAAACAAATGCATGGGTGCAACCACTATCAAACCACACCTCAACAATGTCACTTATTTTATCATAATCTTCTGCTTTATACTTGTTTCCTAAAAATCTTTGTGGGTCATCAGAGAACCAGCAATCAGAACCTTCTTTTTCATAAATACTTGCAATATTTTCATTAACCTCATCATCAGCTAAAATTTCTTTTGTAGTTTTATTAACAAATATAGGTAACGGAACCCCCCATACTCTTTGTCTTGAAACGCACCAGTCAGGCCGTGTCTCAATCATCGCCTTTATTCTCTCCCTTCCTTTATCTGGATAAAATATAGTGTCATCAAGAGCTTTTAGAGCTTTTTTTCTTAGACCATGGCTTTCCATAGAAATAAACCATTGTGGAGTGGCTCTATGAACAAGTGGAGCTTTTGATCTCCATGAATGTGGGTATGAGTGAATTAATTCTCCGCTAGATAATAATTTTTTTTGTTCTTGTAGTTTTTCAATGATAATTGGGTTTGCTTTAAAAATATGATTTCCCTCAAACAAGGGAATATTTTTAGTATACTTACCATCTCCATCAACTGTCTCGATTGCTTTAATGCCATGCTTTAAACACAGATTAAAATCATCAGGGCCATGACTAGGTGCGCAGTGAACAATGCCAGTTCCTTGTTCAGTTGTAACAAACCTTGCTTCGAGCATTGGAATTTCATGATCATAACCAAGCTCTAAAAATGGGTGATTACAGATCGTATCCTTAAAATCTTTTCCCTTAAATTTTTTAATTTCTTTATAGCTTTTAATACCACAATCTTTAATTACAGAATCTAATAATGCTTCAGCAATTACTATTTTTTTATTTTTAAAATCTCCATCATCATTTAGCTGAATTACTAAATACTCTAGGGCATCATTATAAGCTAAAGCTTTGTTTGCTGGGATTGTCCAAGGGGTAGTTGTCCATATAACAACCTCCGTACCCTCTAGTTCCTTTAAATTTGTTTTTTTGACAGAAAAAGCAGCATAGATAGTATCTGACTTATGATCTTGATATTCAACTTCAGCATCTGCTAATGCAGTCTTTTCAACTGTAGACCAAAGAACAGGCTTAAACCCTCTATAAAGACTTCCTTCTTTTAAAAACTTACCTAACTCTCTTACAATTTGTGCCTCAGCATCAAAACTCATCGTAGCATAATGATTATCCCAATCACCTACAACGCCTAGTCTCTTAAATTGTGTTTTATGAACTTCAATCCATTTTTGAGCAAAATCTCTACACTCTCTTCTAAATTCTACAACTGGAACTTCATTTTTGTTTTTTTTGTTTTTTTTATATTGTTCTTCAATTTTCCATTCAATAGGTAATCCATGACAATCCCATCCAGGAACATACACGGAATCTTTTCCATTCATTTGATGGAACTTAACAATTATATCTTTTAGAATCTTATTTAATGCTGTGCCCATATGAATGTTTCCATTTGCATATGGAGGACCATCATGAAGTATAAATTTTTCCTTACCTTTGTTAGCTTTTCTTAGTTCTTTATAAAGATCAATTTTTTCCCAATAATCTAAAATTTCAGGTTCTTTGTTCTGTAAATTAGCTTTCATGGAGAAAGCTGTTTTAGGTAAGTTAATATTTTCTTTGCTCATTTTAATTATTTTTAGCAACCTTTAGGTCGTTTTGAATTTGCTTTCTTAATTGAGTAACATTCTTAAATTTTTTTTCTTTTCTAATAAATTTTATGAATTCAACTGATAAATACTTATTATAAAGATTTCCAGAAAAATTAAAAATATGAACCTCCAATAAGATTTTTTTTTGGTTAAAAGTTGGCCTATAACCAAGATTTGCAATCCCTTTCAAATATTTATTGGAATTTCTTCGTTTTACATTAACGGCATACACTCCTGGCATAGCAATCACATAATCTTTCATTTCTATATTACATGTTGGAAAACCAATTTTTTTCCCTTGCTGTCTTCCCTTTTGAACTATTCCTTCTACCGACCAATTTCTTCCTAATAATTTATTGGTTTTTTTTAAATTACCTTTTTCTAAAAGAGACCTTATGTATGTAGAGGAAATAGTTTTTTGACTTAATGTTAATGGTTGAGGTTTTATTATTTTATAATCATAAATTTTTTCATTTTTAATTAATTGATTAACATCCCCCTCTCTTTTATTACCAAATTTAAAATTATTACTAACAAATATATAATTTGCCTCTAATTTTTTAAATAAAATTTCTTTAATAAAAAATTCAGACTTAATTTTAGAAAATTTTTTATCAAATTTTTTAGTAACTACAAAGTCAACTCCCAGTTTTTGTAAGATTATATTTTTTTGATTAATATTTGAAATTCTAAAGTTTTTTATACTATTATTAAAAAACATCTTAGGCATTGGTTCAAATGTTAATACACCAATTTTTAGATTTAATTTTTTCTTATAGCTGTTTGCTAATTTAAATAATTTTTGATGTCCCACATGCACACCGTCAAAATTTCCAATCAAAATTATTGATCTTTTGTGATTTTTAGAAATATTAAAATCTTTATATAGTTTCATTTTTACCATTTAAGTTCTGTTTGAATAAAATTTACCACAACTTCATATTTTTTTGAAACTACATCTATTCCTTCTTTTTTAATTTCATCTTTATGAATGCCATTTGATATTAATAATGAATCGTAATTTAAAAGGTTTGCTCCTTTTATGTCTGTATTCAGATTATCACCAATTGACAGAACTCTTTTTTTTTTATTATTAATCGACTGATCATAAACTTCAGAAAAAGGTTTTCCAAAATATATGACCTCTCCTCCCATTTTTTCAAAAACTAACGCTACTGAGCCTGCACACAGTTCTCTTTTATTTCCTCTATCAACAATTAAATCTGGATTTGTGCATATCATCTTTTTATTTAAATGATCTTTAAATAATCCTTTATAATAATTTAAATCTTCACTCTGTTCTTCAAATAAACCTGTACATAATAAGTAGGAGCTTTTATGAATGTCTGTAGTTTTATTTTTTTTAAAATCTAAAAATAAATCAAAATCTCTGGGTGGTCCTAAATGAAAAAAATTTTCACCTAATAAGTTTTTTTTTAAATAATTTAACGCAGCTTCTCCAGATGAATATACTTTTTCTCTAATCTCTTTATTCATTCCCATTTTTTCTAAAAATAACTTTACAGTTTCATTAGGTCGTGGGGCGTTAGTTAAGAGAACGTATTGTTTTTTTGCTTTAGTAATTTCTTCCAAAGCCGAAACTGCATTCTTATGAAGGTTTATTCCGTTGTGAATAACTCCCCATAAATCGATATAAAAAATATCGTAATTCTCAGCAATTGACTTTAATCCATTATTATCTAAATTTTCACTCATAATGGGAGGTATAACTTATAAAAAACACAATTTCTCTGGTTTTTTGGCCCACATATTTTTTTTACTTAACCTTGAAATAGTGGGGCTAATAGCTATATGAGTCGCATATTAAAAGGAGAATTTATGAAATTTAAACCGTTACACGATAGAGTTTTAATACAAGTTTTAGACAGTAGTGAAAAAACTGCTGGAGGAATAATTATACCTGATACAGCACAAGAAAAACCTCAAGAAGGTAAAGTTATAGCTGTTGGTGGTGGGGCAAAAACTGAAGATGGAAAATTAATTCCAATGGATGTTAAGGTTGGAGATAAAGTTCTTTTTGGCAAATGGTCAGGGACTGAAATCAAAATCGATGGCAAAGAATACAGTATAATGAAAGAATCTGACATTATGGGTATTTCAGGAAAATAATTTAATTAAAAGGAGAAAGTAAAATGGCAAAAGTTATAAAATTTGACTCTGAAGCAAGAGCAGCAATGATAAGAGGTGTTGATATCCTTGCAAACACAGTAAAAGTTACACTTGGACCAAAAGGTAGAAATGTCGTTATCGATAAATCTTATGGTGCGCCAAGAATTACAAAAGATGGTGTTTCTGTTGCTAAAGAAATAGATCTAGAAGATAAATTTGAAAACATGGGTGCTCAAATGGTTAAGGAAGTTGCTAGCAAAACAAATGAGGAAGCTGGTGACGGAACAACTACAGCAACTATTTTAGCACAAGCAATTGTAAAAGAAGGTGTAAAATACGTAACTGCAGGCATGAATCCTATGGATGTTAAAAGAGGAATTGATGCAGCAGTAGAGCATGTTAAAGGTAGTCTAATTTCTTCAGCTAAAAAAGTAAAAGATAGTGATGAGATCGCTCAAGTTGGTACTATTTCATCTAATGGTGATAAAGAAATTGGTAACATGATTGCAAAAGCTATGCAAAAAGTTGGCAACGAAGGTGTTATTACTGTTGAGGAAGCAAAAGGAATAGAAACTGAGCTAGATGTTGTTGAGGGTATGCAGTTTGATAGAGGATATTTATCCCCATACTTCATCACTAATGCTGATAAAATGACTACTGAGTTAGAAAATCCTTTCATTCTATTACATGAAAAGAAATTAACTAACTTGCAACCAATGGTTCCACTTTTAGAAGCTGTTGTACAAGCTGGAAGACCACTAATGATTATTTCAGAAGATGTTGAGGGTGAAGCTCTTGCAACTCTTGTGGTAAACAAACTTAGAGGTGGTTTAAAAGTTGTTGCTGTTAAAGCTCCAGGTTTTGGTGATAGAAGAAAATCAATGCTTGATGATATCGCAATCTTAACTGGTGGTCAGGTTATTTCTGAAGACATCGGAGTTAAACTTGAAAATGTTAAACTTACTGACCTTGGTTCTTGTAAAAGAGTAAAAGTTGATAAAGATAACAGTACTATCATTAGTGGTAGTGGTAAAAAATCTGAGATTGAAGCTAGATGTGCTCAAATTAAACAACAAGTTGGTGAAACAACTTCTGATTATGACAGAGAA
>Ga0209383_1000459_pt1 | contig 29044 bp, 39 predicted proteins | sample CoawatmetaG02DNA_FD_187510 | JGI IMG/M metagenome (GOLD analysis project Ga0209383, IMG submission 187510) | Marine microbial communities from the West Antarctic Peninsula - Coastal water metaG029-DNA (SPAdes) (version 2) | ecosystem: Environmental > Aquatic > Marine > Coastal ... | reverse complement strand
GTTGTGCCAAAAGTTCATGGCGGCACGAAGACCGTCCTATTGTGCGTCAAGTGCCATTCAAAGGTTCACGGCGACCATTTACTCAAAGTATCTGAACTAGCCAAGGCGGGGCTTAAAAAGGCGCGAGACGCTGGCTTCTGGTGCAACGGTGCGGCACCGTTTGGACATGATTTAGTAGACGGCAAACTAAAGATAAACAAACGCGAGCAAAAGATAATTTTAAGAATGGAAAGTTTAAGAACCAAGGGCTGGACGCTTCCGAGAATTAAAGAAAAAATACATAAAGCGTACGGAATTACTATATCGAACACATCCATTGCACGACTAGTAAAGAAGGTGAGAAATGAGCGGATTAATTAAAGACACAACACCAGAAGATTGGGACGCTGTAAACCGTCCTGAACACTACAATTCTGCGGGTGTAGAGTGTATTGACTACATAGAACAGCAGCTTGGTGAAGATTTTAAGGCGTATTTGCTTGGTAACTGCATGAAATATATTCATAGACACAAGTACAAAAATTCACCTAAACAGGACTTAGAAAAAGCCAGTTGGTATTTAGATCGCTTGATTGAATTGACCGACTAGCGTAAAGTGAATTTGTCGGCGGGTTGCGAACCCTGAAGGCCGGCAGAGAAGAGAGAGGGAGAAAAAATACCGGGCCATCCGACTTGGTTATTCTCCCATCTCTCCAATCAAAAAACAACTTCAATAACAACTGACGTGAGTGGTTGTCGCAAAGAACAGTGGCGCTGTGGCCGTGCGTCCATTTCAAATAGCGAGCCTCCGACCAACAGCCTGTCGGGTAAGATCACGACCCAATATGCAGTAGGCCCAAATGGGTTGATTAATTTTGCAGTTAATCAGGAAAGCGAAAGCAAATGAGTACCGCATCTTAGGATGTAGCTACAGAAACCTAAACAGACTAATGTCCTGCATGGTGTAGCTTGCAAAGGGAAAAGGCTGAGTTGTGCCCAAAATAAAAATGGGGTTGAAAAGTGGCTAGAAAGCGATTTGAAACGAAAGAAATGCTTGAGCTTGAAAACGCTGCACGTCAGATCATGATAGACAAGACAGGGAGAAGAATAGACAAACTGTCAGACATGCTGTGGGGGGTTGATTGGGTAATCTATACTGATAACAAGGTAAGCCACTTCGCAGAGTTTAAACGCCGTTATAACAGTGTAAATAAGTATCCAGACGTAAGACTTTGCGCGATGAAATATTCAAAGCTGAAGAGGTACGCCGAGGACTTCGAGCTAAGGTGCAGCTATTTCATTGTTGAGTTTGATGATGCGTTTGTTGCCATAGAAATCGGGTCTCAAGATAACATTTCAAAAGACCTCGTTCCTTTTGGACGATCCTCGAACCATCGTGATGAATTTGAAGTCATGCCCTCCGTAATTATTCCCAGATCCCATTTCAAACTCGTTCAAACCAAACATATTTAAATATAGTTAACAAAAGTGTTTACTATCTCAATGTAATGAGTATACTGATACTCAACAACAACGAGAAGAGAACGAGATGAGACACGAAAATTCAGACCACAACGCATTTATCGCTGACCAGAAAGAAATTGCTTACGAGGCGAAGGTAGCAGCATGGCTTAAAGCCAACCCATCAATAGGATCACTCAACGGTGGTCGTCATTACAGAATTGTTAACGGCATGACTGTTTATTTAGCCGAACTCGAAGAAATCTAACACCCAACGGGGCGAAAGTCCCAAATCAAACACAAAGGGAAACGAGAGAATGCAATTAAGTAAAAAGGTTGAAGAATTCTACTTTAGTATGACACCTGACACAGCTCGTAAGATATTCAGAGAGCTTAGAGATTACCCGCAAATACGCTCACAGGTTCAAACGCACACAAAAGCGTTAGCACTTAAAATTCTTTCAAAAGAAGGTAGGCACAGCAAGGCGCACTTAGAACAGATTTTTGCAGCTTAAACCAAACGGGGCGAAAGCCCCTCAAACGATATAAAGGATTAAACGAGAGAATGACAACTATAACGCTAAATGACGACCAGCTTTTACTTTTGATGGATGTTATTAACAGAGCAAAAGGGGATTTTGATGCACACCTGTACGGCGAATCCGATGTTGAGGGATACGCTGCGGTTGCTATGCTTCAAACGCATTCAAAACTTGAAAATATAGAGAGTTTACTGAAAGACTCGCATCCTATACCTGTTGAGTTTTGTGATGTGACTCAATCACTACAATTTATAAAACCTTGGAGAGTTTAGTAAAATGAAAAAAAAGAAAAAAACAATTGAAGAGCGCCGCCGAAGCGAAAAAGCAGGATACCAGCAAGGCTTTAGCGTCGAGGGTGCGGCATTACTGGCTCGCCCTTGGTTGGTACCTGAACCCGCCGAAAGGTTTCAAGACTTTACACTGGCAAGCTTCATAACAGACAAAGGATACGCATGATTATTAAATATTTAAACGGTGACGAATTGCACTTTCCTAACATACCAGAGGCCACAAAGATTGAAGCGGCCCCAGTAGAAAAACAGTGGATACGAGATGCAAAGACTGGCAACTGGGTTCGTGAGTCATAAATGCAGTCATTGAGACCGCATCAAGAAAAAGCGATTGAAATGATCCGGGAGTCAATGCGGCGAGGAAACAAAAGGGTTGTTTTGGCTGCGCCCTGCTCATTTGGAAAAACGCGGGTTGCCGTTGAAATTCTGAAATCAGTCGCTGAGAACGGAAAACGTGGCATTTTTATTTGTGATCGAATCAAGCTGGTCGATCAGGCTCTGGCTGAATTTGACAGGGCAGGGATAAGGGTTGGGGTCATGCAAGCGTATCATTGGCGAAGCGATCCCAGTGCGCCAATTCAGATTGCGTCGATACAGACCATTGCAAGACGGCGTTACAAACCGCTATTTAATCTGGCAATTATAGATGAATGTCACACGCACTATAAGGCGACGACTGAGCTGATGGAAACAACAAAGAACGCGCTTTTTGTGGGACTTAGTGCAACGCCTTATTCAAAAGGGCTTGGGAAATATTATTCAGACCTAATTGTGCCGATCACAACTCAGGAACTTCTTGAAAAAGACTATCTTTGCCCCGTAAAATATTACGGAGGAACTCACGCTAACGTTAACGGCGTAAAAACAAAGCGACTATCGACCGGCGCTTCAGATTACGATCCGAAATCTCTGTCAGAGGCGGTAGACAAAGACCCCGCCTTAGTAGGCGCGATAATCGAAAACTTTAAGCGATTCGGTAAAGGCCAGACTATTGCGTTCAGTCCATCCATTAAGCACTCTCAGAAGCTCGTGGAGATGTTCAGGTCTGAAGGCTTTACAGCAGAACACATCGACGGCTATATGGAGCCAGACGAACGAGAAGAGCTGTTTGAAGGACATGACCACGGCGACTTTCAAATACTTTCATGCTCACGGCTATTGAACACCGGGTACGATGCGCCGCAGGTTCAGACATTGATTGATTGTTTCAGCACCAAAAGTAAGATCACGTTCGTACAACGAGCCGGACGCATTATGCGAAAACATGCGACCAAAGAAGAGGCCATCTATCTCGACCACTCTGGTAATGTGCAATGGCATGGCTGGCCGGAGCATATTGTTCCTGAAAGTTTGGATTGCGGCGAAAGAGAATATTCTGAGGCACAATTAACGAAGGAAAAAACCGAGGGAGAGCTGTCTGTTTGTCCGCAATGTTTTCAGCATTACATGATTAAGTGCGTTTGTGGATATCAGAGACCGTCGAATAAGGTCTTGCAAAGTGATGGGCAGATACTGAAAGAGCTGAAAAAGACAAACAAAGAATGGTCAACTGACGATAAGGCGCGATGGCTTGGCGAGCTACAGTTTTACGCTCAGTCAAAAAAGTATAAATTAGGATGGTCTGCATTTTGTTATAAAAGCAAGTTTGGGGTCTGGCCGAACAAAATTAAACCGCTTCACACCGACCAGCTATCAGGGGATGTGAAGGGCCACATTATGCATCTACAAATTAAGAGGGCCAAAAGTGCTGGATGAAATATTGCCACGTCTAGATAAGGTAAAACAAAGAGGCGACAGGTGGTGGGCGTGCTGCCCTGTTCATGATGATAACTCACCTTCGATGACTCTTAGAGAGGACGGGGAAAGGGTACTGATACATTGCTTTTCATGTCAAGCGAACGGAATACAGGTGGCGGAAGCACTTGGATTACCTGCCTCTGTGTTGTTTTTAAAAGAGAAGGCAAGGCCACCGATCCCAAGAAAAGTGCTTGAGCTGGCGAAAGAAGACAGGTTCTTCATTGCTATATTTGAGAGCGAAATTGAAAGTGGCAACCGTGTCACGTTCAATGATAAGAAACGTTATCGATTAGCTTTGGAGCGGGTCAAGCTCTTAGATAGGAGAGGTTAACAAAAGAGTTGATCGTTAGTATCGAATGTGGCATATTGTTGATCAATGAAACGGAGAGAGTAAGATGGAACCTATTGAAATGACAGTTTTGCGGATCGTATGCAGCGCCCTTCTAATTTGGGGCGCGGTCGAGCTATTCATTGCGCTTGTCAACGGGCCAAAAAAGAAGCTTATGGCGACAAAAAACAAGGTTACAAATGCTGAAAAAACTATAGGGGGCGAGCAAAATGAAGGGATTTGATAACGCTATGGCGCAATGGGAAGCCAGCATGAATAAGCTGCCCGGAGGCCCGGATTACGAAGAGGAGGAAGAAAATGAAGAGGAAGAAGAGGGGGGCGAAGAGTGAAAGAGCTGTATAGATTTCTGTTTTTAGGCTGGGCGTTAATCTTGCTTACAACAGTGATAATCGCTATACCAATGTTTATGCTATTATTTTTTGAAGGCTATATAGCCAACATATTTAGGAAGAAAGCACATGCACAATGTGACTCAGATGAAGATCAGCACAATGGAAATGGAGCTGCGACAGATATTGCGGGATGTCAGACAGGGCCGAATCAGCTACATTAAAATGGCAATCCAGCGAGAAGATGAGGATGAATTTGTTGAATGGGACACTGTTACAATGGGTGATAAGTCTTACAACACACAGCATTTGCTGGCTGAAATAGGTTTGATGTATCTTTCTAGCCAAGAAATAATTAGCTACATTATGGAATATGCAAATGAAGATTAGCGTTAAGAGTAATATCAAGGATGTGACAAAAGGACTGTCGCGAATCCAGCGGAAGCAGATTCCATTTGCCGCATCTCAAACGCTTAATCAGCTAGCATTCGACCTGACTAAGCGCAAAGGTAAAGGTGTGCTTGGCGCTGCCACGGCTACAGAGTTCGACAAAAAGAAAGGCAAGGGATCAACGCCGTTTACTCAGCGGAACTTTTTCTTCGACAAGAGCAACAAGAAAAACCTTACTGCTCATGTTTACTGGGATATCAGAAACGCAGAGTATATGCGGTTCCAAGTAAAGGGAGGGGTAAGGTCGCCAAAGTCAAAGGCGATAGTAGTACCTACAAAGAACGCGAAGAAGCATTTAAATGCATTCGGCAACTTCAAGAAGGGTGCCGTTACTGAAATGCTGCGGGACAAGAGCAAAAACTTTTCAGGCTCACCGCTTGGCGCTAAAGGTAAGTCGGAGGGCATCTGGGAGCGCTACGGGAGATCATCCAAGCGCGGCGGACAGAAAATCAGAAAGATTGCTTCATATACACAGTCAGCCAGATACAGTCCACGGTTTCCTTTTGTGGCTATTGTTCAACGATCTGTGAACGACAAATCAAGCGGGTTCAATAGCAAGTTCAGAGAGAACCTACGCCGAGCGCTTGCCAGCGCGAAGAAATAAAGGATACTGTTGATTATAGACGCACAATCAATGATACTGCGTCAGGGGGGGGGTGCAAAGGTACTGTCTGCGCCTTCCCTGTAAGGGTAATTCGGAAGCACTGCGTTTAACTAGCGACAGAAATAAATCATTCGTTTCGTTAAATTGGGAGAATTATGACGAAGAAGAAATCATCGCCAGCTATTGAGATGCTGCCGATAGAGGGGTTAGTTCCCTATGCAAACAATAGCAGGACTCACTCTGATGAGCAGGTAGCACAGGTCGCTGCGAGCATTAAGGAGTTTGGATTTACCAACCCTGTGCTGGTCGATAAAGACAATATGATCATTGCTGGCCACGGCAGGATGAAGGCAGCTATGCGGCTTGGTATTACCGAAGTCCCTTGCATCCGATTGGACCACCTGAACGAATTTCAGAAGAAGGCGTATATCATCGCGGACAACAAGCTTGCGCTGAACGCTGGCTGGGACGATGAGCTTTTGCGGTTGGAGCTGGGACAGCTTGACGAGGAAGGATTTGATCTATCCTTAATAGGCTTTGATGATGACGAGTTAACGAATCTGTTAATTCCTGAGCAGATAGACGGCCTGACCGACGAGGATGATGTGCCAGAGGTTCCAAAGGTGCCTGTCACGGTAGAGGGCGATGTTTGGGTGCTTGGCAACCACCGGGTGATGTGCGGCGACAGCACCAGCATAGACGCGGTTGATAAGCTGATGCCAGAGACCGCAAACATGGTTTTCACTGACCCGCCATACCTGATGGACTTCACTGGCGGCATACATGCTGATGGAAGCAAGTCATTTAATGCAAAACACGGTTCAATAAAAAACGACAAGATGTCTAAAAAGGATGGAGATGACTTTTTAGACGGCATTAATTCGATCATAAAAGCAAAAGTTGACGGGGCTTTTTATATTACTTTTTACAGGCTTGGCATAGATCAATACTATGAAAGCATGAGTCGGGTGGGCCTGAAGTGTCGATCTCTTGTAATATGGGACAAAGGAAATCACACTCTCAGCAACAGCGATTATATGAGCATGTATGAGCCTATGTTTTATGGCTGGGTGAATAACCATAAATTTTATGGGGGTAAAAACGGAATGGACATTTGGAGAATAAAAAGAACTCCAAAAAATGATTTGCATCCCACTATGAAACCTGTTGAGTTATGCGAGAAGGCCATTATTGACGGAAGCCAAATCAACGCCGTTGTTCTTGATCTATTTGGTGGCTCTGGGTCAACTATGATTGCCGCAGAAAAAAACAACCGACACTGCCGAATGATGGAGCTAGACCCAAAGTATTGCGACGTAATCATAAAGCGCTGGCAGGAATTCACTGGTAAAGAAGCTATCCACGAAGACGGCAGAAAGTTTAACGACCTGAAGGCAAGCGATGAGTAATGCAGGAAACCCGACCTACCCAGTAAGCACTATTTCTAAGCTTTTGTTACTCACGGAACGAAGGGTGCAGCAGCTTGTCAAAGAGGGCGTTATCCCGAAGACGGAAAGAAATCGCTATGAATTAGCCCCAGCGGTTCAGGGGTACATTAGATTTTTGCAAGAGCGCATGGTTGGAAACACTGCCGCCCCTATAGACTATCAAAACGAAAAATCAAGGCTAGTTAGGATTCAAGCCGATAAAGCACAGATAGAGCTGGATCACATGAACGAAGCATTGATTGAAACCTCTGAAGTTGCTAAAGAGTGGGAGTCTATTCTTAGCGACATGAAATCAAAGATTCTCTCCGTACCAACGAAAGCCGCACCGCTAGTCCGTGATGAGACTAGTACAAGCGTAATTATGGACATCCTCCAATCATTCATCGATGAAACACTTCACGAGCTATCGACCTATGGTAAAAATATCGAAAGCGCGAGCGATCCTATTGAGTGGGATGAAGGTACTGAAGCCGCCGCCGAAATTCACAGTTAGTTCGTGGGCCGACTCAAACAGAAAGCTGGACAGTCAATCAAGCGCAGAGGCTGGGGCGTGGGCTACTTCTCGCGCAGAATATCAACGCGGTATTATGGATGCTTGCAGTGATCCTGCAATAAAAGAGGTTGTCGTCATGGCCGGCGCTCAACTTGGCAAGTCTGAAGCTCTGTTGAATATTATCGGATATCATATTGACCACGATCCTTGCCCTATTTTGATGCTACAACCGACCGAATCAATGGCGCAGTCGTTCTCAAAAGACAGAGTAGCCACGGGTTTGCTGCGTTCAACGCCGTGTTTGTTTGGAAAGGTCAAAGACCCACGGGCGAGAGACTCGAATAACACTACACTTCACAAGGTCTTTCCGGGCGGTAGCATAAGTTTGGTCGGTGCGAATAGTCCGGCGGGGCTGGCTTCTCGTCCTATCCGCATCGTGCTGGCAGATGAGGTAGATCGTTTTCCGGCTAGTGCGGGTAGTGAAGGTGATCCACTTTCGCTGGCAAGAAAGAGGACATCCACTTTCTGGAATCGCAAAATAATCGCCGTTTCGACCCCGACTATCAAGGGCGTGTCTCGCATAGAAGACGCCTATGAAAAAAGCGATCAACGCGAATATTATGTACCCTGCCTTCATTGCAAGCACGAGCAGACGCTGAAATGGGCGAGTGTTCGCTGGAATGACAAAGACCCTGATACAGCCAGTTATCTGTGTGATGAGTGTGGCACACTGTGGACAGACGCAGATCGAAGGTGGTCTGTCCGAAACGGTGGCTGGAGCGCAGGGGAAGAATTTAAAGGCGTTGCTGGCTTCAAAATCTCCGGCTTGTACTCGCCTTGGACACCTCTTGCCGATGGTGTGCGAGAGTTTTTGTTAGTCAAGAAAAATCCAGAACAGCTCAAGGTGTGGACGAATACATATTTAGGCGAGGTGTGGGAGGATCACGGCGAGTCGGTTGATGAACTGAACCTGATGGAGCGGCGAGAGCATTTTAACAAGGTACCCGACAGCGTTGTGATGGTTGTGTGCGGTGCAGACGTTCAGGACGACCGACTTGAATTAACCATGCTGGGTATTGGCCGCGACGAAGAAAGCTGGGTGCTAGATCATCAGGTGCTCTGGGGTGATCCTTCAACACCGCAATTATGGACAGCGCTTGATTCACAGATCTCAAGAACGTTCGAAACGCAAAGCGGTCGCGAGATGGCGGTAAGGGCGACAGCAATTGACTCAGGCGGCCATTTCACTAACGCGGTGTATCAATACGCAGCTAGAAACTTTTCTCGACGGGTGTTCGCAATCAAAGGGGTCGGTGGAGAAGGCAAACCAATCGCTGGCAAGCCCTCACGAAATAACACGGTCAAGTGTCGTTTATTTCCAGTAGGCGTGGATACTGTGAAAGATTTGGTATTTGCAAGGCTTAGAATTCAAGAGGAGGGAGCGGGTTACATCCATTTCTCTGACACGCTAAACGACGAATACTTCAGGCAACTCACCGCAGAAAAGATAATTGTCAAATATGTTCGCGGTTTTAAGCGCCGAGTGTTTACGAAAATAAGACCAAGAAATGAATCGCTCGACTGTTACGTTTATTGTTTAGCCGCGTATTCCATAATAAATACAAATGTCAATAGCATTTCTTCAAGAATTCAGGCAAAATCGGTTGAAATCGATCCTGTTGAAACAATAGAGCCAACTACTTTGCGTCCAAAGCGTCGAGCGGCTCGCAGGAACAATCAAAATTACATGAACGCATGGCGGTGACAATTTTGGCGAATCTGTTTGATCGTTCAAACTATCCTACTCAAGAGCCAGCATCGCTTGCGGCTGGCGACAGATGGACATGGAAGCGGGCCGATCTTGTCAGTGCCTATCCAACTTCAGACTATACTTTGTCGTATGAATTCCAAGACGATGCCGGCGGTGGCTCTGCGAACGCGTTCACGATTACGGCACTAGAAACAACAGATGCTTATATCGTAGAAGTTATATCGGCAACCACCGCCGCGTACTCGCCAAGCACTTATCGCTGGGCGGCTTTCATTACGACTTCAGACTCTCAGCGCGTCACGGTTGATTCTGGCTTTTTGGCGGTAGAGGCTAACTACGCAATCACAACAGCAGATCAAAGAAGTCACGCGAAAAAGGTGCTTGATAATATTAAGGCGGTGATGGAAAACAGAGCAACAATTGATCAGTCGTCATTTTCTATCGCCGGCAGAAGTCTTTCGCGAATGTCTGTTGATGAGCTTTTTACATATCGAGATCGCTATCAAACTGAATACAACCAAGAAATTAAACGAGCTAGAATTAAAAACAAAAAGCCCACGGGTAATACGATTGGGGTGCGCTTCTGATGGCTTGGTTTAACCTATTTGAAAGAAAAGCAGATACAAAAAAAGCAATACCTTTGAGGCGCTCGTTTAAAGGAGCGTCAGGCGGTCGTTTATTTGCCGACTTTTTCAGTTCCTCTGCTAGTGCCGACCAAGAGCTAAAACAGGCGCTGGTTACGTTACGAAATCGCAGCCGTGAGCTTTCAAGAAACGATGCTTATGTTTCGCGATATTTAAACCTTCTCACGTCTAACGTTGTCGGCGCGTCAGGCATTAGAGTAAATTCTAAGGCTCGCGACCCGTCTGGTACTCTCGATCAAACCGCTAATGCGCTGATAGAATCGGCGTGGAAGAAATTCAGCAAGCTTGGGAATTGCACAGTGGACGGTCAGCAATCAATGATAGACTGTCAGAAAATGTTCATCGAAGCGCTGGCGCGTGATGGCGAGGTATTGATTCGTCAGATAACAGACCCTTCAAGCGAGTTTGGTTATCGTATAGAGTTTCTGGAAGCAGACCATCTTATCGATACGAAAAACGAGACGTTTACAAACGGCAACCGCATAGTGATGGGTGTCGAGATCGATTCAAGACGCAAGCCAGTCGCTTATCATTTATATAAAAACCATCCGAGTGATCTTGGCACCGGACAAAGTAACGAAACGATTAGAGTCCCAGCCGAGGAAATAATTCACGCGTTCATCAGACAGAGACCTGAGCAAACGCGGGGGTACCCTTTTGTCGCGTCCGTCATGTCAAACATTAAGATGTTGAACGGTTACTATGAAGCAGAAATAGTTGCGGCTAGAGTTGCTTCAGCCAAGATGGGTTTCTTCACTACGCCAGCAGGCGATGGTTACGTTGGCGATGATTTACAAGACGATTACACGCCGATATCAAACGCAGAGGCGGGTGTGTTTGAACAGTTGCCTGCCGGTATGGATTTCACTCCATTTGATCCAGCTCACCCTACTACAGCATTCGACAGCTTCAGCACAGCCGTTTTAAGATCGATTGCTAGTGGTTTGAACATATCGTATCACTCTCTTTCTAACGACCTCTCAAGCGTCAACTACAGCTCCCTGAGAGCCGGCAGCCTTGAAGACCGAGATCAATATAGGATGTTGCAGAAATTCATGGTCGAGCATTTTGTTGAACCTGTTTTTAGGTCATGGTTAAAGAACGCAATGACAAAATCAGTCAACTTGCCAATTGAAAAATTTCCAAAATTCGCGGACGGTGCATCTTTTATCCCAAGGTCGTGGGGCTGGGTTGATCCTCAAAGAGAAATGAACGCTCACATCGCAGGACTTCAAAACGGCATCGTTACCTATCAAGACATTGAGGCAAGTTACGGCCGAGACGTTGAAGAATTGTTTGAGCAGCACGACAGAGAGCAACGACTCGCAGAGCAGTACAACATTAAGACGGCATTCCAGCCATTTGGCGCGAAATTACCAACACAAGCAGAAGTTAATGGAGTCATTCCCGATGACGGATCAGACTGAACAAAGACACGTTATTAATTTAGAAGAAACAGACACGTCAATAATTATTGAATTGGCGAAAGAAGAAATTCACGAGTCAGTTGAAGAAACTGAAGATCCGGTTGAAGAAACTGAAATAGAGATTGAAGAAGAATCGAGAGTTGATCCGTCTAAGGTTGTCTATAGAACAGTCGATCTGTCTCGCGGATCGATTGATGAAGAAAAAAGAATAGTTCGGATTGGTGTTTCATCAGAAACGCCGGTTGAACGTGATTTCGGCTCTGAAGTATTGAGCCACAGAAAAGAAGATATAGATATGGAATTTATGTCTTCAGGGCGTGCTCCACTGCTGAACAACCATAATATGTCTGAGCAGATTGGTGTGGTTCGCTCTTTTAACCTTGATGAGAGCCTACGACGCACCGTAGCGCTGGTAGAATTCGGAAATTCTGCACTGGCTCAAGAGGTTTTTGAGGATGTTAAAGCCGGTATAAAACAGAACATTTCTGTCGGTTATAACGTCACTAAGATGGCGCGAGCTAAAGACGACGAAGGAAAAGAATACTACCGGGCATCATGGACACCGATGGAGGCTTCCATTGTGAGCATACCCGCAGATTCTTCAAAATTTGTTGGCGTTGGACGTTCCAAAAAACCCCTACTAAATAATATTAAGGATACCAAAATGAGTGAAGAAAATATTGATGTACGTCAAGTTGCTGATTCTGCAAAAGCGGAAATGCAAAAATCTGTAACTGAAATAATGGCTTTAGGAAAGCATCATGACCAGCGGGATTTAGCAGAAAAAGCTATCGAACGCGGTGTGAACGCTGAACAGTTTCGCGGTGAGCTTTTAGAAGCTATTTCTAACGCCCGACCACTAGAAACTCCGGCAGCCGTTGTTGACGTTCCAAAGAATGAGCAACGATCTTATAGCATCATCAGAGCCATAAAAGCTGCATCTTCTGGCGATTGGCGTGAAGCAGGTTACGAGCGCGAAATTTCTGACGAGATTGCACATCGTTCAGGCAAAGAAGCACGTGGCTTTTATCTGCCGGGCAACATTAGCTGGGGCCAGCGTGATCAGACTGCCGGCACTGATTCAGCGGGTGGATTTTTGGTTGGTACTGACCATTTGGCAGACCAGTTCATCGAAGCACTACAGGCTCGTTTGACTATCACCAGTCTTGGCGCGAGAGTTATGCAGGGATTGAAAGGCGATGTTGCGATACCTAAGCTTTCCGCTTCTGTAACCAACGCTGCATTTGTTGCTGAAGGTTCAGCACCAAGCGAAGGCGCTGCTACATTCTCACAGGTAACTATGTCTCCAAAGACTCTGGCCGCATACGTCGATGTTAGTCGTCGATTGATTCAACAGTCCGATCCTTCTGTAGAACAGGTTCTTCGTAACGACATCATCAACACTTTCGCACGAAAAATCGATGCAGCCGCTATTCAAGGCGGTGGCAGCAATGAGCCAACAGGTATTATTGGTAACGGTGCAACTAACGTAGTTGCAATGGGTACTAACGGTGCTGCACTGACTTACGCCAAAGTGATTGAGTTGATCAAGTCTGTTGAGGAAGACAACGCTATGATGACTAATGCCAATTTCCTTACGAATCCTAAGGTAATCGCGGCTATGCGTACAATTGGCAAGCAAGCTTCCGGTGTTGAAGGCAACTTCATCATGGACGCGCAAGGCACAGTCCTTGGTTCAAACGTGGCATCATCAACTCTAGTTCCGTCTAACCTTGCAAAAGGTACAGGCTCGAACTTAAGCGGAATGTTGTACGGTGACTTCTCTCAAATCATGCTTGGCTTCTGGTCAGGTGTTGATGTTGTTGTAGACCAGTCAAGCTTGTCAACATCTGGCGGAACGCGTCTAGCATTCTTCCAAGACCTTGATATTGCATTGAGATACCCTGAATCATTTGCCGTGATAAAGGACATCATTGCGAGCTAAAAAAATGATTAATGGGCGGGGAGGGCTTCGGCCTTCCCCAACTTTAGGAGGTAGTATGCAGATAATTATTGAAATACCCTGCCATGTTCGCGGAGTTCCGCGCACGAGCGGTGACGTTATTGAAGTTTCAGAAGCGGAGGCGAAGCAATATTTAAGCTCCGGCCACGCTATTAAATTTGAAGTGAAAGAAAAGAAGACCTTAAAAAAGGCAGTCGAGAAAGTAATTAAACGATGAGCTTGGAATTTGACTCTGATTTTGACGGATACTTTGATGCATTATATGGTCACGGTGAATCGTGTACGTTCACGCCTGAGGGCGGGGCATCTGTTGCGATCAAAGTGATATTAGATCAGGAATATTTCGAGGTTCCCGGCGATACGGTCGGGGTCAATAGTACAACGCCAGTAGTTTATGGAAAGGCGAAAGATTTAAAGGCCGCGAAATACGGCGATCAGCTAAATTTTGCAGCTATAAAAGACCTAAGTGGCAACACAATAAAAAATGCGACAGTTTACAAAGTAACAGGCGTACAGCCAGACAACACAGGTTTGATCGTTCTAACGTTAACAGACACGACCGCAGCAGGTACTCTGAGCAAAGAAGATATTAACGTGGGTGGCGGATAATGCACGTCAGACAACAAATCAGAGAACACGTAGGAACGATTCTGTCGGGCCTAACGTCAACTGGAAACAGGGTTTATCAGTCAAGAGTCTGGCCGTTAAACGCCGACACCATGCCGGCGCTGCTCGTTTATACAACGACCGAGTCATCAGATACTGACACGATGGGGCCGACACTAACATTGAATCGAGAGCTTGTTTTAATTGTGGAAGGGTATGTGCGAGACATCACAGTTTACGATGACAAAATAGACACGATTTCAAGTGAAGTAGAAGTGGCGATGGCCGCAGATAGAACGCTGGGCGGTAAAGCAAAGTTTTCTTTTCTGTCAGGCACGGAAATTAATTATAATGGTGAAGGCGACCAGCCGATGGGTATTGTAAGTTTGCAGTTTACGATACAATATCGAACGGCGGTTAACGACCCGGATACAGGTGTATAATATGGAATTAAAAAGTCCAGATGGAAGCACGACAATCAAGGCTCACCCATCAAAAGTTCAATCATTCTTGGCTCGCGGTTGGGAGCCGGTTAAACAGGTGAAGCATAAAGCCAAAAAAGCTAAAGCAGAACCACATCAGGAGAATATATAAATGGCTACGCATACAGGTTCAGCAGGAACAATCAAAATCGGCTCGAACGCAGTCGCAGAACTTCGATCATTTTCGATCGAGGAAACCGCCGACACGGTTGAAGATACAGTGATGACTGACACGGCTCGAAGTTTCAAGCCTACGCTGACATCGTTTTCAGGTTCGGCCGATGTTTATTGGGATGAAACAGATACAAACGGACAGGTGGCGCTCTCAGTGGGCACCGAGGTCGTTATAGGCTTTTACCCAGAAGGCGCTGCGTCTACATCAACTTACTATTCTGGTAGCTGTATAGTGACTGGCGTAAGTCGTTCATCATCTTTTGATGGAATGGTAGAGGCATCTATTACCTTGCAAGGTAATGGCGCACTCACAACCGCCGTTGTTGCTTGATGAGTATTCTTGCGAAGGCCAAGACGCATTATCAGAGTGTTTTGGCTGCCGATCCTAAACCGATCGAGATTGAAGAATGGGGTGGGCGTTATTATGTCCGACCTCAAATTTCGGTCAAAAAGAAGATGGAAATTCAGCAGAAGCTAACTTCTGACAAAATGGATGAGGGACTGGCACTAACGGTCATTTATTATCTTTGTCAGGAGGACGGCGAGGGCTGTTTTACTAAACCTGAACTAACTGAAATCGTTAGGTCAGTTGATCCAGATGTGCTAATTAGGGTAGCTGGTGAGATCGCTGATATGCAGCCAACAGCGGATGATTTAGAAAAAAACTGATAGACGATGATGCCCTACTTTTTTCGTTCCAGCTTGCTGAACATTTGTGCAAGACGCAAAACGAAATATTAGAGATGGGCATGGTCGAGTTCCAAGGCTGGGTCGCATATTTTAAGGTGAAAAATGGCAAATAATCCCGTCAAAATTCCGATTACGGCGACCAACAAGACCGGCCGTGCCTTTTCGTCGGTCAATAAAGGCTTGAAGTCAATGGGCGGCTTCGCGAGTGCGACCGCCTTAAAAGTCGGAAAGCTTGGCGTGGCTTTCTCTGCCATGGGTATAGCGGCGGCCACCGTCCTCACGAAGTCTTCCATGCAAAGCATTGATGCTTTAGCGAAGACCGCTGACCAGCTTGGTGTTACAACTGAAGCGCTTGGAAGCCTTCAGCATTCAGCAAGTCTTGCCGGCGTTGAAAATAAGACGCTATCAAAATCACTGCAAAATCTTGCAATCGGCGTGTCAGACGCTGCCAATAACACGGGCATTGCTAAAGAAGCATTTCTAGAGTTAGGTATTAGCGCACAAGCGCTCGAAAAGCTGCCGATAGACCAGCAAATGATGGTCGTTGCGGACGCAATGAAAGACGTTAAGCTTCAGACAGATAAAGTGCGAATAGCAGCGGATTTGTTTGGTACGCGTGGTGTAGCAATGCTGACCGTGCTTGCAGGTGGTTCAGCCGGCCTTAAAGAAATGGCAGCCGAGGCAGATCACTTGGGCATCACAATATCTCGCGTTGATGCCGCGCAAATTGAGGTGGCTAACGATGCTGTTACACGCGCAAAAGGCGTGTTTACCGGGTTAGGTAATCAACTAGCCACAGCATTCAGTCCAATTATTGCCGGTGTAGCTGACAGTTTTAGACAGTCCGCTTTAGATAGCGCGGAGTTCGGAAATACAGGGCAGAAAGTTGCAGACGCTGTTGTGAAAGCTTTCGGTTCAGCGCTTGATGTCATTTATGTTTTGAATCTTGCGTTTTTAGACGCAAAGATAGCCTTGCTGGAGTTTGGGTCGTCTATTGTCAAAGGCTTGGTGCCAAAACTTAAAATTTTCATTGATGCTTACAACGCAGTGGCGCGGTTTGTTGGAGACACTGAAATAAAAAACCCGTTTGGGCAGTTTCTTGATGATAATAATAAGGCCATAGCCAAAACAAAAGAAGAGCTACAATCGTTATACGCAAAAGGCCCACCAAGCTCAGATGTTGACGCGTATTATGAGAAAATAAAAGTAAAAACTAGAGAGCTAGCCGAGGCGATTGAAGTGAACGCGCCCGGCACGGTTATCTTGAAAAATTTAGAAGATACTCAATCGGCCGTACTTGAGAAATTATCATTTAACGAAGAGCAACAAATTGCAGGCGGGAAAAAACTAGCCGCGTTTAATCAAAAATCGTCAGTAGCTCAGACCAGCCAAATAGTCGGAGAATTATCGAACCAATTTTCAGCCATCGCTGGGAACAACAAAAAGCTGTTTGCAGCAAACAAGGCGTTTCAGATTGCTAACGCGGTCATGCAGACTTATAGCGCGGCAACTTTAGCATTGTCATCTTACCCACCACCGTTTGGTTTTATTATGGCAGCAGCATCAGTTGCAAACGGTCTTGGTCAAGTCGCGCAAATTAAATCGCAGTCTTTTGAAGGCGGTGGATTTACCGGCAACGGTTCTCGATCAGGCGGCTTAGACGGTAAGGGCGGATTTTCAGCAATACTTCACCCAAACGAAACAGTAACAGACCACACAAAGGGCCAAGGTTCTGGCGTGACAATTATAAATAATATAGACGCTTCCGGTGGCGGTGATGTTGATCTCAAGATCAGGCAGGCAATGGAGACTACTAGCGCAGCGACCGTGGCTCAAATACAAGACCTAATGCGCCGGAGGCGGTTCGTATGACAATATTTACGTTTCCGAGCATAATACCGACAAGTAGCAGTTGCGAAATCGTAACTAATACAAAGACGTTTAGAAGTCCGCTCACGAATTCGGTTCAAACTTCCGGGCGGGGCGGCTCGTTGTGGTCGATAAAAATGCAGTTCAATAATCTCACGGGTGACGACAAGGCGACTTTGCAAGCTTTTCTTGCCAAGCTAAACGGGCAAGAGCATCGCTTTTTCTTACAAGACCATGCTTTTGTTAGACGCGGTGCTGGGGGAGGTTCTTTGTTGGTGAAGGGCGCAGGTCAAACTGGTTCGATTCTTTTGTGCGACAATGCAACCGCTAACGTATCCAATTATTTAAAAAGCGGTGATTATGTTGCTTTTAATAACGAACTTCACATGATTACATCAAACGTAAACTCAGACGCGGGTGGCAATGTAAGTCTTGCAATAGCGCCGCCGATTCGGAAGCCAACAATCGACAATGATTTTGTGATTAATACTGCGCCTGTTTTTGGCGTTTTTATGCTTGCGTCTAAGGCTAGTTGGAACAATCAGCCGGGCTTGCTGTCGTCGTTTAGTATCGATGCGGTCGAGGATGTTTTGGCATGAGTAGACCATTTTCAGCAAGCACACTGGCGGCTTTTAACTCGCCTTTTGTTTCGGTTCTTACGTTTGTAAAGCTCGAATTCGCGGCAAGCACTGTATACGTTCACAACGGAATAGGTACTTATACGTGGGACGGTTTTGATTGGCTTGGTGTGGGTAATCTTGGCTCCGTTTCAAAGCTTGAGGAGGGTTCTGATGTTTCGCCATACTCAATCACCCTCACGCTGTCTGCTTTAGACGCAACACTTGCGGGAACCGCACTTCTCGAAGACTATTTCATGCGACCCGTTTCGATATATATCGGGGTTCTTTCCGCAGACGATGAGCTGCTAGACACACCGCTTGAAATGTGGGCGGGTTTCATGGATGTTATGTCAATCAGCGCTGGCGAAGAGGGCGGTGATGGTGATCAGGTTTTTGTAACATGTGAATCTGAACTGGCCGCGTTCGACCGAACCGCCGGGCTTAGATACACCAACCAATCGCAGCAGCAGCAATACCCGCTCGATACGTTCTTTGAATTTATGGCAAAAATTTCAGGTTTAAAAGTCAAGTGGCGTGGCGATTCCGACGCGGCAGGAATAAATACAATAGGTAACATCGTCGGCGGCGAAGGCATGGGCAGCGGTGGATTTTAGTGCAACTGATGGTGATTCAAGCATTAAATTCTTGGAAGCGCCGGCAGTTTGAGTACGGCGATTCTGATTGTTGTCAGTTCGTTTCTCACGTCTTGTTAGAGTTAACTGGAAAAGATTATATTCAGAAATTCGGGTATGATACCGAACAAGGTGCGGAGCAGATTTTGGCCGAGCATGGAGGGCTTGAGGGGCTGGTTTCTTTCGCGCTTCAAGAAATGCCAAGCGCTGACTTCGGTGATGGTGATCCTGTTATTGTTGAATTACCTATTATCGGTCAGGCGATGGGTATTAAGCTTGGCGACAAAGTTGTTTGTCTAACTCAAAAGGGTATGACGAAGGTCAGCGACCGATACATTTTTAGAGGTTGGAAAATATGCCACCAGTAGTTAGCGCCGTTGTTGCGATTGGAGCGGCCATCATTGGCTCGACTGCCGTTGGTACCGCTTTTTTGGGCGGTCTGTCACTAGCTGGTTTTGTGGGCGTTACATTATTAGCTGGCGCTGGCGCGATTGCTGCCGGCGTTATGCTAGTTTCAAAGCTGATGAACCCAGATGTGCCGGGCGTGGCGGATACCGATCAATCCCGACAAGTTACAACAAAAAGCACGGTTGAACCTTTAAAAATCATATACGGTGAGGCGCTAGTTTCAGGCCCGTTGGTTTATGTCGGTGTCTCAGGTGACGATAACGAGGACTTAGCTCACGTTATCGCTTTGGCTGGGCATGAGGTCGAAGCAATTACAGATATTTATCTCGATGATGAGATAATTGTCAATCCAAGCGGCGATGTAACAACAGGAACATTTGGCCCAATTGGTGGCCGAACCATGTGTGAAGTCACCAAGCATCTTGGCAGTGCGGATCAAGTCGCCGATGCAGGATTAGTTTCACGCTTTGATGAATATGGCGCGGCAAATCGAGGCAGGGGGATAGCTTACATTTACACAAGCTTTCGCCTGACCGCCGACAGTCAAGAATTGTGGGACAAGTACCAGCCAAACAACATAAGGGCCATCGTCAAAGGCCGGAAGATTTACGATCCTCGTTTAGACACAACCGCAGGGGCTAACCCAACAAACACCAATTATATCGCATATTCGGATAATCCAGCTTTATGCGTAGCTGACTATTTGATTAACACCCATTTTGGTATGGGCGTGTTGGCTTCAAAAATAGACTGGGCGAAAGTTGTTATTGCCGCAAATGCGTGTGATGTTTCTGTCGTGGTTCCAAACGGAACACAGAAGAGGTTCACTGCCAACGGTGTGCTTTTTGGAACAGACCCACATCTAACCTCAATTAATAAATTGTTGTCGAGTTTCAACGGCTCGTTAATTTATTCCGGCGGGGAATACATCATATCTGCTGGTGTATACGCAGCACCTACACATACGCTAGACGAAAATGATCTTGCAGGCCCGATTAACGTTAAAACTTCTGTCGAAAGATCGGACAGATTCAACGCGGTTAAGACGATAATCATAGACCCGCTGCAATCGCACAAAAGTGTAGAAGCTCCAAGGGTTCAGTTAACCGCAGCATTGAACCGAGACAACGGCGAGACTTTCGAGCGCGAACTTAACCTGCCGTTCACCAACTCAAGCTACATGGCTCAGAGAATTGCAAACAAGCTGATTCAGATGAGCGATCAACAGAAGTTGATGACATTTCCTGCTAATCTTTCAGCGATGGCGATTTCAGTCGGGGATAGGGTTAACGTCACGGTTGGCGAGTTAAACTTTTCGAATAAAGTCTTTCGATGCATGGGTTGGCAGTTTACAGATTCAGGCATTTCGCTAACGCTCGCTGAAGATGACGCGGGAAGCTACGCTGATCCGGCTGTAATTGAATACTCTACAATTTCAGCGGATGGGGTAATTTCAGTTGGTTTTCCGGGGGTGCCAGACCCCCAAAGCTTAAGCGCTGTTGCTGGGATAAAAAGCATTGACCTAAATTGGGTTAATCCAGCCAAAACAAGCAAATTCTCAAATATAGTATTATACGCATCACAAACAAATCAATGGTCTGCGGCTGTTGAAATTGGGCGAGGATTAATGACCTCGTTTAAGCACGATGCAAGTACTTCAGCAGACCCTATCACGGCTGGTAACCAGCGATATTACTGGGTAAGAGCATTAGGCGTAGGCCCGACCGCTCTTACGTTTGGTGATAGAAACCCCGATAACGACACCTCAACAATACAAGCGACTGCGTTACTTAATGCGCCCGGTTTTGGTGATATTATTGACGACACGCCGGCTCAAGTAGCGCCCACAGCATTAACGCTGGTCGAGACTACCGTACTTGGAAATGATGGGTCGGTGCTGCCGGCAGTCAGGGTTAGCTGGACTGCACCAAGCAACAGCCAGTACGTTTCATTTTTCGAGGTCGAGTTTAAACAGACCAGTCAGGGTGAGATTGATTATGGGCTAATTTCTGACGCATATACTTCAACAATCAATTACGGATCAGTGACTGACGCGACCACACTAGAACTAAATTACGGTGGCGTTAATGAGGCTGTGGTGGGCGGTGATGGCCCATATTCGAGCGTAAATGTCTATGGCGTTTCTACTGTGATCGCTGGGATGCGTGAGCTTGAAGAGTTCACATTTAGAGTCAGAGCTGTAACGCGAACAGGTAAAGTTTCGGATCAAATCGTTGCGGCGATAACTTTGCAGGGCGATCAGATCGCGCCGGCGGCGGTTTCTTCAGTTACAGCAACAGGCGGTATTCACAGTATCAAGTTGAACTGGGAAAATCCTTCAGACTCTGATTTGTCATTTATTGAAATATTCGAGAACACAACAAACAATCTTGCAACTTCTTCGCTAGTCGTTCACACGTTTTCGGATCAGCATACGATCACAGACCTCCCAAACGAAGTCACTAGATATTACTGGCTTCGAGCCGCTGATAGGTCTGGGAACTTGTCGGGCTACAGTTCACCCGTGCAGGCAACCACGCTTAAAATTGGGCTTGATGATTTAAATCAAGGCGTTATAGATCAGTTTGCCGCCGGCGATGCTTTTGGTATTGAGCCTGTGAGTACTTTGGTCGGCGTTGTTGGCGATCACGTTGGTCAGGTTAAGCTTTTAACCACGAATGACACGCTTTACGTGTGGACAGGTACAGTATGGTCTACTGAATTGTTCACCGCGTCAAATGTTGATCCGGGGGCTATTACAGCAGCCAGTTTTGCATCAGGCGTTGAGCCAATATCAGCAATAACAAGCTTACCATCACCGACTGGATACACTGGCCCAAACATTGTCTTTCTGACGACCGACAAAAAGCTCTATCGCTACGATTCAACGGTTCCTGAGTTCACATCACTAATCAGCACCAACGACATCGAGGGAACTCTTGGCGATAATTTGTTCAGCGATACGCTTAGGCCGATTGAGCGGGTTGATGTTTTACCAACAACGGGATTAGTGTCGGGCCGAGTTGTTATGCTCACAACGGATTCTAAGCTATATAGATACACAGGATCAGCATGGACTAGCGCTATTGCTGCGGCTGACATGACCGACCAGCTTAATCTAGCCACACAAGCCGCTGGATTGCTTCCTGCGGCCAACGCGGCGGCAGAGCTTATCAACGGCAATATCACTATAAACGCTGATGGTACGTTGTCAGGTGGCGGCTCTGGGCAAGCCACACTGGGTGGACTGGGAGCAGGCCAAGTTGCAAGCCTCGACACGATCACGGAAACGTTTATTGATGATAATGCGATTTCGACCTCTAAAATTAAAGCTAACGCGATAACTTCAAATTTGATTCTCGCCGGTCAAATAATCGCCGCGAAATTGGCAGTCGGATCAGTGACGGCAAATTCTATAGCAGCTAATAGTATCTATACGGCGGCACTCCAAGCCGGTTCTGTGGTCACAGATAAACTCGCAGTCGGTGCCGTAATCGCGGATAAGATTAGCGCCAACGCCATAACCACTGAAAAGCTAAATGCTAATTCTGTAAATGCATCAAAAATTATTGCGGGAACCATTACGGCTAACGAGGTAAATGTTAGTGCACTATTTGCTGACACAGCGGTTATCGGTGCGATTCAGTCAGGCTCAATTACAACTTCCGCAGTGGTTGCCGCTATCGGTACCTTTGAATTTGTTTCAGCTTCAAACATAGTTACGGGAACAATTCTCGCGTCTAAATTGGACATAAACGAGATATTTTCGAATTCAATAGTGCTTGGAAAAACTTCTGCCGCAGCACCTGTTCAAAGTGTTGCGGGAGCAACCGGCAACGTAAGCGCAAGCACACTTATTACCGCTGGTAACTTGGTCGTTCAGGGTGATATTTCTGGACTGATTACCGGCTCACAAGTTAATCAGAATGTGACCAGCATTTCAGGTGGTACGATTACAACTGGGACGATAAACGTCAACAGAATCAGCGTTGACGGGGTTACAATTTCAAGCAATGGAACGAGCTTGATCATTAAAGCTGGCGGAGTCACGACCGGCACAATAGGTGCCAATGCCGTTACAATCCCGGATACTGGCGGCCAGTCAGCCGGCATAGCATTTACAACGAGTGAGGTTACGTTAGCAACAATGTCTTTCACATCCTCAGGCGCTCCAATTTTCTTAAATGCGAGTTGTTTTGCTGCAAATAGCCGATCAGATCGGGGTTGTTCATACTATTTAAGGCTCTATAGAGGGTCAACCAAACTTGTTGAGCTAAACATTATGATACCGGCAGTTGATATTTCTAGCGGATCGGGCAGTTGTGGGACGTTCAGTTATTTAGACGAACCGGGATCGGGTATTCATGTCTATAGACTCAAGGCAGTTAGGCAGTCAGGAGGCCAAACAATCACAGCTTATGAGAATTGGATTACGGGGCTTGAGGTCAAAAGATGAGTAGTGTTTCTTATGTACGTTACATAACAACGGGCCAAATTACAGGTGTTGGGCGGTGTATGATCTCAGACTTGCCGTTGCAAGCTCAAAGCGGAGAGACCATTCTTGAAACTGCTGATTTGGTTAATGATGCAGAAAATTATATTCATGATGGCGCTGTTACACTTTGTACCCCACTACCAGCAACTTGGAATAAGACTTCGATCACGGCTGATGGTGTTGATCAAGCTGTTTTATCGGCTCTCCCGATTCCATGCACAGTCTATATGGATGATCAAGCAATTGTTGTAGATGACGGCTCATTTGAGTTCATTACTGATGACGCAGGGATTTATCGCGTAAGGGTTAATGCTGTAGCGAACACCGAAATAATTTGGGAGATTGTAGCTAATGTCTAAGCATGTTGGCAAAAAACCAGAAAATGAAGTCAGCGGATACAACAGCCGCAACCAAGTATTGATTTGCGGCACTGAACAGGAGATGGATGAATTCCTTGATGCTCTGGAAAGCATTGATGATGTTCGGGTCGCGCTACGGGTGATTTTAGGTGTAATCAGAGACCGATAAATAGTTTAGAATAAGATATTTCTTGAACGTTTATAAGAAATCAACACGAACAAATAACGGAATTATATAATGGCTACTCAATTACAAATCAGGCGGGGTACAGCGGCACAGGTAGCAGCATTTACGGGTGCTGAAGGCGAGATTGTCTACAACAGCACAAAAGACTCTTTGCATACGAATGACGGCTCGACGGCGGGCGGGTTTGAGCTTGCGAGAGCTGACGGATCGAATTTTGCTCTTACTAGTGCAATTTCTACAACTGCAAATTTTAGTTTTGGAGACGGTGACAAGGCGATATTTGGGGCAGGGTCTGACCTACAGATTTATCATGATGGTACACATTCATATGTTAAAAATACTACTGGTAACCTGTACTTACAAGATGATAGCTATGTTGAAATTGGTAGTCAGTCGGGCGAAGTTTATATAGGTGCTGTGAAAGATGGCGCTGTAAATTTACGGTTTGACAACGCCTCCAAACTAGCCACTACCGCCAGCGGAATTTTGGTGTCTGGATCAGTTGTAGCCGATGCGTTGACTATCAGTACCACTGCATTCGCAGGAATGAATATTCAAGCAGGTACTAGCTCAGTAGCCGCTATCGATTTTGGAGATTCCGCTGATACAAACATTGGTGGGATTAACTACAACAACGCTAACGATACATTGAATCTGCGTTCTGGAAACCTTAACAGACTTACAATAAACTCATCAGGCAACGTCGGTATTGGTATTGCTTCCCCGACCGCAACTCTAGACGTAAGGCGTGCAGATGCTTCGGGAAAGATTGCAGAGTTTCATCAAAGCACAGGTTTTGGACTAGAATTTGGTAGTTCTCAAGCTCAGTCGTACATCGAAGCAGGTAGTAATCAGACTCTACTTATAACAGTGCCTTCAGACATGACTATCGACTCTGGCGGGGATATTAATCTTGATGCTGGCGGTGGGGACATACAATTAAAAAGTGCTGGAACAGCTATAGGAAGATTAGGGCTTGAAAATGGCGATTTAAACATTGCCTCTTCTCAGCAAGACTATGACATAAAGTTCAAAGGCAACGATGGCGGTTCAACCATCACAGCCCTCACCCTTGATATGTCAGCGGCAGGTGCGGCTACGTTTGCTGGTCAAATACTAGCCAAAGGTGGCGACGTAGCTAACCTGTCAATTACTAGTTCGATAGACCCCGACACAGGTTTTTATTGGGGTGGCGGTAACATTTTAGGTGTCGTGGCTGGCGGTACAGAGAATGCAAGGTATAAAGCTTCCGAAACTATTTTCAACGAAGGCAGTGCCGACATAGACTTCCGCGTTGAGTCTGACACAAAATCCCATGCGTTTTTTATTGATGGAGACGGTGCTAGTAATCGCCTGAAAATTGGTATGGGTACTGGGACTATAACAAACCCGTATAACCAAAATAACTTTACAGACTTAAACCTTGACGGTACTTGGGGAGGAATGATTTCCTTTAAACTTGGTGGCGCAGAAAAAGGTTTTATTGGTCAAAACCAATCTGGCAACGCAGGTATGGTGTTGGGTTCATCTAGTGGGCAAAGTTTAACCCTTAAGTCTGGCGGCAATAATGACCGACTAGTGATAGCCGCAGACGGCGCTACTACGTTAACCGCAGCGGTGGCAATAAACGCCAATATCCAAAATCCTTTGACTATAAACTCAAGTCTCAACGGTATCGTTTACAACGAGGTATTCAACACAAACACTGGCGCAAACGCTGCCGCTTATTTCGGCATAGTTACTCAAAACCTAGCCAACAGCGGCACCATTCGTTCAGGTATGTTTTACGACTCATTGAATCATTTATCACTCATTAATGGTGAAGCTGGTGGAGCAGGGATAGTCCTAGACGACAACAACGCAGTCACTATGTCAGGCACGTTAGGTGTCACTGGCGGTCTTAGGGCATCCGGTGCTCAATCAACCCCTCTTACCAATGAGGGTTTATACGGTGGACACGCTTCCCGTGGCGCTCACATTCAAGGTCACGGCTCTGCTAATGATGTTACAGTTTCCAATCAATCGGGGGCGGTAGCCCTTGCTGTACCTCAAGCAACAGTAAATGTAGAGGCTAGAGGAGATCTTGCTGTCACTGGCGCTCTATCCAAAGGTTCCGGTTCGTTCAGAATCGACCACCCTTTGAAGCCTGAGACACATCAGCTCGTTCACTCGTTTACGGAATCACCTCAGGCCGATTTGCTCTATTCTGGCGTATCCGCTTTGGTTGATGGTGCTGCTGAGATTCACCTTGATGAATTCCACGGCATGACCGAAGGCACATTCGTTGCTTTGAATCGTAACATCAGGGTATTCACTACCAACGAAACTGACTGGGAACCTATTAGAGGATCAGTGACTGGCAACATCTTAAGCATCTCTTGTCGAGACACTAGTTGTTCAGACAAAGTTAGTTGGATGGTTATCGGTGAGCGTCAGGATCAGCACATGATGGATACCGAATGGACGGATGAGCAAGGTCGAGTAATCGTTGAGCCTTTGAAGCCTGAAGTACCTGAAGAACCCGCACCTGTGCAGCGCACTGTTAGTGTCCCTGTCATCGTAGATGGAGAACAGGTCACAGCCTTAGAAACTGTTGACGTACCTGAGAGCATCGAAGTGATCGACGGAGTTGCAGTTCTGACTCCGGCAACAACTAAAGAAGTCCTCAAGCCTCAATACGAGGAAATAGGCGTGGTTGATCTAGACGGGAATCCTGTCTATGGGTAACTACTCACATCACAGCACTTGAAAACACAGAAAGGAAAACAAAATGACAGTAAATTGGACAATCTTACAACTAGAACGCAACACATCTGACGATGGTGTAGTTGTAGCGCACTGGCGAGCATCAGACGTAGACGGTGATCATTTAGGTATCGATTACGGCACTTGCAGCCTCACACCTGATTCAACTGATGAGGCTTTCATACCTTTCGAAGATTTAACAGAAGCAGATGTCTTGAGCTGGGTAGAATCTGAACTGGACGTGGAAGCTATCGAAGCCTCTATTGCAAGTCAGATTGCAGAATCAAAAGAGCCTGTTGTGTCAGTCGGAGTACCTTGGTAATGGATTTCTTGATGGAACACTATTTAATTATTTCTGGCGCTCTTGTAACGATTATTTGGTTAATCGTATCGGCCACCTCAACCAAAAAAGACGACAAAATCTTTTGGCTCATCTATGACAGACTGAAAGAGATAATGCCGATGCTTCCGAAATTGAAGCGAAAAGACGAGAAAAAATGATAGGCTAGAATCATTCGAACTTAGCTGTATAATGTAAGTTCAAAAAAATGGGAGATTAATAATGATCACGATTGATGATGTATTGTACGAAGAGGATGATTTGAGTGATGAAGCTAAAGCGCAGGTTGAACGAGTTAACCAGCTAAGGCTGCAACTGGTTCAATTGAATCAGCAGGAAAACGAGCTTAAAGTATTGATCTCAGCTTACGCAAACGCCATCAGCGAGTCTGCAAAAGAAGAAAAAGATGAGGCCGAGGCGGAATAATGCTTGAGCAATTGATTGCGCCGATCAGCGGGTTACTGGGTAAATTTATCGAAGATAAAGACCAGAAGAACGCGTTGGCGCATGAAATTGCAACTTTAGCGCAGAAAGAAGCGCATAAAAATGCAGCTTTGCAGCTAGAAGTAAACAAGGTTGAAGCCGCGCATAAAAGCCTATTTGTTGCCGGGTGGCGACCCTTTATCGGTTGGGTGTCTGGGATTGGGCTTTTGTATTCCGTACTTATTTCACCGATTCTAGCCATTTGGCTTGTAATGCCGGCGATTGATTCAGATTTATTAATGCCAACGCTGGGCGGGATGCTGGGCCTTGGTGCGATGAGAAGTTATGAGAAAGTCAAAGGGGTCAGCAGAGAAAAATGATCCCAGAAGAGGTAAAAGCAACTCTTGATTTTGTGTCCATTTCAGCAACGGTGAGCGCTCTAATGGGTTGGCTGCCGGCTGTCGCAGCGGGTCTGTCGATAGTTTGGACACTGATACGGATATGGGAGACTAAAACGGTTCGGAAACTGTTCAAACGAGGCGAATAGCTGTGGATGTTCTCGAAGTAATTGTGTCGTTGTGGCCCATTGCAGCAGGTCTGTTCATACTTGTTTTAACAATCGGAAGAATTCTCAATCGGCTTGAAGTTTTAGAGGCCAAAATGATTGAAGTTTGGAAAGCCATCAACGAGTTAATCAGAAAATGATCCTGCGTGACCTTATAAAATTACACGAAGGTGTTGAGTCTCACGCCTACAGATGCAGTCAAAGTAAAATCACAATCGGCGTGGGGCGAAACATTGACCCAACCGGAATTGGTCTATCTGATGATGAGATCGATTATCTACTAGACAACGATATCGCTCGCTGCATCACCGAATTAGATCAATTTTCTTGGTTTGAAAACCTCAGTGAAACAAGACGATTTGCTGTGATAGACATGTGTTTCAATCTTGGTATCACTCGCTTCAAAGGCTTCAAAAAAGCCATCGCCGCAATGGCAATCTCAGACTTTGATACCGCAGCCGACGAATTCTTTGATTCACGCTGGGCCAAGCAGGTTGGCAACCGAGCAATCACAATATGTGAGATGATTAGAAGCAATTAGTCGTGCAAAAAGTTGATTAATTGCCTGTAAGTGTTAACATTGTATCTCGAAAAAGGGAGAATACAATGGAACAATCAGATTCAATTAATGAATTATCCGCATCGCTTGCAAAAGCGCAGTCAGAAATAAAAAACCCCGCAAAAAACGCTACAAACCCATTTTTAAAGAATCGATATGCAGATCTTGGTTCATGCTTGAACGCTATTCGAGTAGTCGCAGCGGTCAATGGCCTTTCGTTCGTTCAGTCGGTCGAAATGTTCGGTGATAGCGTGACCGTATCCTCGCAGATTTCTCATTCATCAGGGCAGTGGATGAAGCAAACAGCCACCACCGGCGTACAGGCTGGCGGCAAGAATTTAAT
>Ga0209383_1000455_pt1 | contig 29263 bp, 26 predicted proteins | sample CoawatmetaG02DNA_FD_187510 | JGI IMG/M metagenome (GOLD analysis project Ga0209383, IMG submission 187510) | Marine microbial communities from the West Antarctic Peninsula - Coastal water metaG029-DNA (SPAdes) (version 2) | ecosystem: Environmental > Aquatic > Marine > Coastal ... | reverse complement strand
GATCTTCCCAAGTGGTAGATCCCATTACAATAACATGTCCTGCTGTGTTCTCTTTGAACCATTTTAAGTCTGTGCTATTGTGCGGCCAAGGCAATGTACCTTTTTTACTTACGCCACCATAATCGTCACATGCTAATATTGCTTTAATCATTAGTCACCCTTCCCCGGAGCTTCGCTAAATTGTGTCTCAAACTTATTTTCTATGCCGTCCCATTCTTTTGCATCCTCAGGAACATCCTCAGGTCGATACGATGTAATGTTAGGCCAGAGTAAGCTGTACTTTAAATTCATGTCATTCCATTTCTGTGCTTCTTCGTCTGTATCAAATGCATTGTCTGGAATGATTGCGCCTACCGGACATTCTGCTTCACACACACCGCAGTCGATACATTCATCTGGATTAATTACCAGCATGTTTTCACCTTCGTAGAAACAATCTACTGGACAAACTTCTACACAGTCCATATGCTTACATTTAATGCAGTTGTCTACCACTAAGTATGTCATTTAAATCCTTGCAAGTCTAATTAATGTTGCTGCCAAGTTAATCTCTGGATCTACAACTAATGTATGATCTACTAACCCTTGTTTAATAGTTAGCACCGCAGTGTCTTGTTGAGTAGCATCTCCGAATAATTCGATGTTGTCATAAAGCCAGCGATAAATGTCTTCCATTTCTTCTGGACGTACTGCACCGCATAATAGCTTACGTGCTTCTTGAATTTTACCTGCTTTAAACAACTCAACCATTTCAAGTTTCCAGTCAGCTTCGCCTGTGTCACCTTCATTAGGGCGTAATAAGCTGCCGTCTGTACTATTCATTTGTACAGTATTAATGCACTTACGTAAGTCTGGATATGTTGCCTTAACATACGTGTCAAGTGTGTCTAAGTCGGGTGTAATACCCTCTGTAATAAGGATAGTTGCAATACGTGCTGTAAACTCATTCTGATCTACTTTAGCAATGTGAAACCCTTGACAACGACTATGAATAGCAGGGATAATACGGTTGGGGTAATTACAAGTAAGAATAAACCTTGCAGTGGAGTGATATTCTTCCATAACTCCACGTAACGCTGCTTGAGCATTTGGACTAAGATAATCGGCCTCATCAAGTAATACAACTTTAAAATCTCCAAAGGGTATCATTTGCACAAAGTTTACAATCTTTGCACGAACATCATCTACACTGTTAGTGCGACTTGCATTGATTTCTAAAATATCTAGCGGATTAAGATCAAGTTCATTAAACAACAGTTTAGCAAGTGTTGTTTTACCAATACCAGCATTACCACTAAACAACAAGTGTGGAATACTCTTATCTTTAATCCAAGTGTTTACTTGATTACGTTGTGCATCATCCTTAAACACGTAGCCATCTACTGTTTTAGGTCGATATTTTTCTACCCATAATTCTTTCATAAGCTTGCCTCTGTTATTAACTTAATGTTATTGCTTATTATAGCATTAAAATCATCATCTGTCAAGCTGTGAAGTAACCCTTCACTTAATGCCCTACTAAAACTAGCAGTCATGTTATCTTGTAAGCCAAGTCTATTACATGCTTCTTTTGTATCGTATCCGCCTGATAGTCCTACAATTTTATGTACGTTGGGTAGATTTGACACATCAAAGTACAAGTTGTTTATTTCGGGCAATGTTAGTTTCAGTATACACTTACCTTTAAAGTCTTTTAAGTGCTGACGTAATGCAGCCTCAAGTAACCCTTCGATCTCTACTTTGTATAAGTTGTCAATGGGAACCTCAGGCTCAACAATTGGCATAAGTCCAGCAGCGGAAATCTGTGTTGCAAGTGCAAATTGTTGTGTAAGTACAGCGTCAATAGTTTCATCGCTTTTTACAATACTGCGCATCTTAGTACCAGTGCAGCCGCTTGCTTTTGCGTACTCGATCATACCTTGAATGTCAAAGTCTTTAAGAGTGCCGTCAGTTCTGCAGCCGCTATCTACTTTAAGATATGTTTCGATGCCTTTATAAAAGAGATTGTCTACAATATTTTTATCAACACTGTCTTTATACACAATTGCAGCCCAGATGTTTGTACCATCAAACAACGGCGAGTTAATCATACGCAACCGCATTTCGTGTACAAGATCCATCTTATTTTCTTCTGTGTACTCTTGTCCGTAACGCTCTAGTACGCCGCCTGTGCTACCACCACTGTGATCCATCGCTGCAATAAATTTACCCATTTTTCCTCTCCTCGATTATGTTATCAATTTCGCTAAACCACTCTGGCGGAGCCCGAGCAAGTATTTCGTCTACTACATCATCTAACTCTAATAGACTACGTTTTTTATTCGTATGTTTCGCCGGTTGCCCGGAAGAAGTTTTCACTCCAGAATGCTTTATCGTCAATCCAGATGTCATAATGCTCTTTCTCCCCTACACTTAGTTCGTGATGCTTTGCGCCCCATTCTACTAGCTGATTATTTGTTAGTTTAAAATGGTCTATTCCACTTACTGCGCCTCTAGCTGTCATATATTTTATTGTGTGTCCTGCATCATACAATGCATTTACTTTTGCAATACGGTCCATCATAGGCTCGTGTATAGCATAGTTCTTTGAGCCGTCTGCATTAAATACTTCATTGCAGATCGTACCGTCTATATCAATTACATATTTCACGTTATTAAATCACTCCATTTCTTTAGTTTATCGCGTTTTACATTTACTCTAACGCCTAGCTCTTCGTTTGTCAAGATGCCATTTTCTACTATTAGTTCAATCATGCAAAGTACATCGCCTGCTTCTTCTAACAGTTTAACACGTTGGTCTTCTTGAATTTGATCTACAGTAGAATACTTACGAACAATCTTTGAACATCGTTGTGTAAGCTCTCCACACTCTTCAGCAGTAATAATCATTAGTTGCTGTAATTTGTTTAATGGACTATCTTTCATCATTTAAAACTTACCTTTTTAGTATAGTCGTCAATATTAGCTTTAATCATTACATTGAAACTTAAAGTAATACGTTCTTTGTTGTCATCTGTTGCTACGCCTGGAGGAACAGGCTGCACACTATGCGGTAACCAACTAGGAAAAATAATCATTTCGCCGCGCTTGCCTGTAGTACCCCACCTTGCTCCGAGTATAGCTGGGTTTGGGTTTTTGTAATCGGGTTGAAGCATTTGGGCGCCGGGGCGCGGGTCTGCAAATATAGTAGGTTGACTCCCTTTGGGAGATTGCAAATATAATACACCAGAGTACATTGAATTTGCATGTATATGTTCCATGTGTACACGCCCAACTGTAGCAATATTTGCCCACATACAAGAAATGTAATGTGAGTCGCGGTTAATCGTTAGAATGTCTAGTGCTCGTTCTGCTTCGCCTAATAATATATTTGTTAGTTCTTCAAATTCTGGAAGAGTCTGCAGGTCATCTCTAGTAGCCCAAGAACTAGCTGATGTCGATATGCCATCGGTTAACTTTAAGATGTCTTCCACTACATTATCTAAAATTCTAGTATCTGTTATTTCAGACACAAACACAGGACTAGCAAACAATGCTGTCATTCCATTAAATTTAACTTTTTCAGTCAACGCAACACTCCTAGCTCTTTATATGCTAGTTGCACACCTTTTGCTTGGAAGTAAGCATCTGCCAGTGCATTGTGTAAGTCAGTTTGCTTTAATACTTTACGAGGATCAATCTTACAGCATCCAAACAATGTACGTGCATCTTTGATTTGCCAAAACTGCCACGGAATAGGAACACCTAGCATGCGATACATATCTTCCATAATAGTTAAGTCAAAGCCGTAGCCTTGTCCCCAAATAGTATCAACACCTACACTCCACTTGCTAACTTGACGTAGTGCTTCTTGAACACTTACCGCGCCAGTTTGATCAAATGCTTCTTCCATTGCTTTAGGATCTTGTTTGCCCCACCATTCAATGGTGCTGTCACTTGCTGTACGACCCAACCGATCTTGTTCGTCAATGTCAATTTTAAGATACAGTTCACTATGCGGTTCGCTGTCATTTAACGGATCAAATTTAACTGCACCTAAACTTAGTACGGTACAACTAGGAAGTGTGTCTAGCGTTTCTAAGTCAATCATACCATGAGTTGCCATTATTTTTTATCCTTACGATTTTCCTGGCCAATACCAGATAAGATTAACATAACATACAGTAGTGGCCATGCCCAACCTGTTAGATATCCTGTAATGTGTAATGTCATTAGAACAATACCAGTTAATCCGGTAGTTCCTAAGCTTGTGTTTTGTGTAGGTAACTTCATGAAAACTCCTTATTAATTATATATATTATAACATATAAAAACTAAGAAGTCAAGCAGTATTATATATTATCTTTGGTATAGATAGCTTTTTCAAAGTCAGTAGTTAGATCAACCATTGTGAAGTCTTCAAAGAAGTCAAGTACTTTATCAGCTAGAATAGTATGATTGATTTCTGTCATGTGATTCCATCTATTATCATGTGTGGTTTTGTAAAATTGATCTTGCGATTCTTGTCCATCAAATTCTCCATAGCATACATTGCTAAGGGTACCTTCAACTCCAGCAATATTATGGAACCCCGGCAGTATTAAAACTTTAATACCTTCGTTTTCATCGCCGCCATTCTCACCAAGCATTTTACCTATGTAAGTTGTTGCATAAAGACATGCCATATAAATGGCGTGGTCGGCTTGTTCATGATTAAGATGTTTACCGTATGCCGCAACAGCATTTTGTTGGGCAGAAGATAACTTTGAATCGTCTAAAGGCATCGTAATCCAGTTTGAGTATTGTGGATGTTCTTCTATTAGCCACCTTCTTTGTTGCGAAGTAAGCTGCACTATAATATGATCTCCAGGGACAAAGTCGGAAGCATAGCTTTGCAATTTATGCCAAATATACTCATTACTTGCACCTGCTGTAGATTCATTAACGCAGTTTACACTGCCTATTAATTTTTTAGATACAATATTAACCCAATTGTCTTCCAAAGGAAAAAACTCAGGATACAAGCCTTCACCTCTTCTATCTTTATTAGATAGTTCCATATCTTTTATATCGTGGCAATAGCTATCACCAAATACATATAGCATATTACTCTCCTATAAACTGCGATAGTTCTGGAGCAGTCCAGCCTTCAGGCTTTAGTACTTTACCATCTTCGCGTTTGATTACTTTTCCAGTTGTTGGATCAATCTTTGCAAAGTTAGTATCCATTACTTCCTTCCAAGCTGCTTCTCCGTCCCAGCCTGCGGCACGAATAGCACCCATAGTAACAACTAAGATGTCAACTAGTGCATCAAGTTGCTCCACTTTGTCGTCTGCATCGACTGCATCTACTAGTTCGCCGTACTCTTCATCAATAAGTCCAAGATACATTTTGTAGTTTTCAGGACTCGCTGGCTGATCACATGCTGTAGCAAATGTGTCGATATCTTTAAATGTGTTAGTCATGTGTTACCTTTATTTAATAAATGATGATGGATCAATAGTCATATGCTCGCCATCGCCAAACTCTCCACCAATTGATGCGCCGTCTGGCTTTTTGTCCGAGTAAGCTATTACACTTTCTGTTTCGACCATTCTAACTTCTATTTTGTTGCCGTTAGTGTCTACGCTAATTCCGCGCGTCCAACGCCCGTGTTCGACCATAATCCAATCGCCAACATTGTATTCGTCTACATTTGATGGACCTTTGTCGTATACTTTAGCCCAGCGCGGATAGATGCCATGTGCTTTACCATCGTCATCTCCAAGAATAATCCCGCCTGAAGTAGTTTGTTCACCAAAGTGCATGTCAGTTACAAGCACTCTATTTTTAATCGGACGGATATTGCCTTTGACCGTAGTTAAATTAGAAGCCAATGTTAAATACCTTTTTGTACAAAGTTTCCGCTGTCGTCTTCAACCCATTGATCATCAGCTTCGTCGAGCATTTCTTGCTCTGCTGCTGTTACTGGCTCTTTAATTACTACTTCTTCTTTTTTAGTACGCACTGTAGTCTTCTTAGCAGCACCTGATGTAGGTTCTACATAACCAACTGGAGCATCTACTACAGGCTGTGTAGCTCTACCTGAACTTTCTGCTGCTGTGCCTGCCACTGCGTAATGCTCTGCTACAACGTCTTCACGCTTCTTAACAATCTGTCCACCAGGACCTAGTTCGTCGCCACGTGCATTTACACGAGCATTGCCTACTGCTGGAGTTAGTTCGTTGCGTTTACGTAGAAGATCCATATCTACGTTCTTGCCTCGCATACTGCGATGCTGTTTCTTTGCTGGGTTACCTTTTGACATATTTGTCTCCTTTTAGTTATAGTATTACTTATCTCAGGAACTCGGTCCAGTCCAGGTCATACTGGATTGAATCTATTCTGTGTACTCCTATTAAGTATAGCACATACGATGCCACACTTGATCCTCTACCTACACCCCATACAATGTTATTCTCACGCATAAAGTCTACAAGATAGCACATATAACGTAACAGTGGTATCATGCCGCGTTCAGTAAATGCTTGTAGTTCTTCTCGAAGACGATCTCTTTGTTCGTAAGTAAGTTCTCTATTGTTTAAAAAACGTACTACATCTAGTTCTTTATATTCATCAGGCATGAACCATTCAGACTGTAACGCTGTGTCAAAGTCTTTCTGTTCTACATCTAAGGGAATATATTTTGTAAGTGTAGGCATACCTTGTTCTTCCATAGCCTTATTAAAAAGGTCTACATCGTCACTAGGTTCACATAACACAACATGACACTTATCAACATGACCACTATAGATCATATCAATAAGGCTGTGGTTACTGAATCGTGGTATTCCAAGAGAGTCTGTTTTCATTAACATACTACTAGTTTAACTTACTTTGATGAGTTTGTCAAGTCCTGATCCGCCATTATCTTGATCTTTTAAGCGTTGGTTCTCAATTGCGCGTCTTGTGTAGAGTTCTTCTTTGTATATTTCTAGGATGGTTGACATTTGTAATTGCACTTGCTGATTACTTGTCATAAAGTATTTACGCTGGAGGTCATGGATTTTCCCCTCCAGCTCGTTTAATGTAAAGTGTGCTAAACTATCAATTAAAGGATTTAGCATTAAGTGTACTGACCTCTGTACTCTGCATATACTGTAGTGCCTTGGTTATATGTCCAAAAGTCAATAAGTATAGGATTTACGCTGCTGTCTAAAGTTAGAGTAGCTGGAAAATCTGCACTGTATTTAATTGTTCCACCACCTGCAACTGTAAATGTTACAGTTTTTGCAGTATCGTTGCCTTTAAGCTGTACTGTCATTTTAGCAACATGGTCTCTTGCTGGCCAATCTGCTAAAGAAAAAGCAACAGTACTTACGCCAACACCCAAGTTGACCGCCATACTTTGATAATTTCCATTTAGAAAGCTAATGTTCTGTCCAGCAACTACTGTACCAATGTTGTGGTATTTTTCAGTGTTTAATGAAAAGTTAGCATCTGTAATGTCAGTACCGTTAAAGTCGTTGCTTGCATTTAACTTAGCTGTTGTGCTTTGTAATGCTGTAACTTCACTACTAGCAGTAGCTAATCCTGTTTTAATGATTGTAAAGTTGTCTCGGAACCCTTGAGTGTTGTTGTCAACACCTGCTACTGGATATGTTCCGTCGATTGTTCCGCTTATAATATTGCTGGGCATGTTGTTAATTCCTCTTTAATATATTTATCGATGTCATACATTGAATTGGTAATTTGCGAACAGTACAAATTTCTCAACATCGGAGTTTTCAGTTCTTTTAACGACATATCTGTCTATATCGTAGTTAATTGTCTTTGGATCAAATCCATAGTTTTTAATGTTATTCATTATAGTTGCACTTTCACCTGGCTTGCAGTAGCAAATAGGAATTGCAGTAACATAATCTAATTCTTCAAAGCCTGTTTGCGCTGTTCTCATCCAAAGCGGTAAATATTGACGTTCTTCATCGCCAATTGTTTTAATTGCAGCCCGCATATTATCTATACTAGATATATACTTTTTAGAGTCAGTTGATTGACTAACATTAACTGCTTGACTATCTGCTTTGATAGTATTAGTTTTGGGTCTAAAACGGTATGGTTCCGAGTCGCCTTTTTGTAATAATACTTTCACTGAAGTGCCTGCTTTTACAGTTACTTCAAAGTCTGCATTATCCACATTTAGTTCTATGTCTGTACCTGCTCTAGTGTCGATTAATATTTCAGCATTGTCGCTAAAGATAAACCTAGCAGTTGCTCTAGTGCCAATTACTAGTTCGTCATAACCTGCTCTAAATCTATTACCATCATCTAATACTGCATATTGTATACTATCTACAGTTATTTTTTCTTTATTGTCAGTTATAAAACTAGAAGCAGTCTTAGTGCCAGTTTTAGAATTTGCAGGATCCGTAACCTCAATATATATTACTTCGTATATTGCATCAGTTTTTGCGCTTTCTTTAGCAACAGCACTCTTAATTTCACCTAAAATGTATTTCTTACGTTTGTGTCCTGTAGTTGCTGCTGCTGTAAATGCTGCTGTTGATTTTGCTTCAACGCCTGCATATACTAACATATCTAAATTTGTTTGTATTCCGAATACTGGATCGCTAGGTCGATATATTTTACTAGGTGTAAACACTTCTGGATTACTTACAAAGTTTGTATAATATGTACGCTGTGTAGGAGCAAGCATTGGACGCATATATATGTCAGTATATTGTTTATTATCTAGATCTGCAACTTTTAATGTAAACTCACGTTCTATTGCAGTATATCCAAATCTATCTCTTGCATCAACTGTAAACTTATAACTTCTGTCAAACGTAGTATCTCCTGGAAGTGAACCGTCCCATGTAACTACTTTATCTTCAAAAACTGTTAAGCCAGGCTCGGCAGCAGTACCAACTTGTTTTGCAGCGCCAATAATTTCACCATCGTAGTTTAACATCATTCCAAATGGCAAGCTGCCTGATTTTATACTATAAATCATTGCAGTGTCAAGTACGGTTGATTCCGCAACTATTTTAAAATTACTTGTAAAGTTAGCATTAATACTACCTAATGCAGAAGGCGTTATCCATTTAATTTCACTATCAATCTCTCCAATGATAATTACTTCAAATGTTTTTAGTGTACTAGGTATGTCAACTGCATCATTTGATGTAGTAATAATATTTTTAAAGAAATAGTCCTTTTTAAATAGTGCAATACCTATGTTTGTTCCTGTAAGTTTCTGTGCAGTTAAATTAGTACTTAGTACTACTTTATCTTCATTGTCGCGTATTAATGTTGCATTAACATCGCTGCTATCAGGACCAGAGAAAAAGTTCTGTATACTTGATTTAATTCTAGTAAGAGCAGTACTTGGAAGTCTTATTCTCCAATTTAAGTCATCTACCACTGTAATGTATACAGTGCCTGGATATGCTGCCTCTAGTGCTTGTTTTGTAGCAAGTACTCTATCATTTACGCTAAGGCCTTCGAGTGTTTCAGCAATTTCTTGCCAGTTACTAGCTGTAAATACTAGCTGCGTAATTCCATTAACTACTGTGCCTGCTGATACTACTGTATGTGCTGTTGTACATTTGTATACTCTGTCATCGCCGCCAGTTGAAGCAGTATTAATAATAAAATCACCTACGTAATAATTTCCGTTTAATTCAATTGTTCTCGGCGCGCCACTCGGTAAAAACGGATCGTTGCCAGTTGTTTGAGTAACTTGCCATTCAATGTACGGTGTAAATGTACTAATGGTATATGACTCAGTTTCTGTAAACTTTAATACTCTACTAGCATACTTTGATTTTGATGACTCAGGTAATCTAGATACAAATATATGATCCGACCCTACTAGAGATGTTTGACTTAACATCAAGTTAATATTAGGTGTTAATGGTTCTAGCACAAATATAATATCATACAGTGTATTTCTGTCATCAACGTTAGTAACAGTATACTGATTTTTGCCTAGTAATATCTTTCTTCCAACTAAATCAAATAAGTCGTTAGTACCGTCTAAGTTACCAGTTAAGTTAATTTTATTAATTTTAAAACTGTAGTTTCCTAACAATACATCTTCATAGAAGTTTGCAAAGATTGATACAGTTTCTAAGTCAGTAGTAATTCGTGTTGCTTTTACTGTAAATTTATAATTCTGTGTGATAGCTGGCTGATAAGGAATAAGTCCTATAACTTCGCCATTTTGACTATCTAGTGACATACCTGGCGGCAACTCACTGGGTGTAAGATCATCATTAACATCTTCAAGTGTATAAACTACTGCGCCTTCTAGTGTCCAGTTATCTACAATTTCTAAATATATTGTTGTATAGTTGTTAGCTCGTTTGTAACCTAATGCCCTTGGAGTTATCCATACTGGAGTTCTTACGTTAGTTGTATCAGCAGTGAATACACCTGTACCGGCTTGCATGTCTGTGTTGTCTGCTTTTAAATAATCATCGCCAACAACATATATTTTAAATTCTCGTCTTGTATAAGTTTCACCGTCTGTTACAGTTACAGCAAAAGGATAATATCTATTAAGTTTTCTTACGTTTGCAGTCGCTTCGCTATAATCAAAGTCAACTGTGTCATAATAAAAGCTGCCGTAACCATTAGAACTTAGTACAGCATAATCCATTACTTCGCCGTATGGAGTTGCATCGTATTGACCGCCTGCGCTTCGTTTATCTAAACTAAGTAGTGGTTCAGTTGTTCCTGTTAGTTTGCCCGAGTCTGACATTACAACACCAGGCGGAAGCGTACCGTCACCGTCTGCAATAAAATATATAAGCTGTTGCCCTGTGCTTATATCTGTGTCAGTTGCTACTAATTGATAATCGATAATTTCGCTATCTAAGATGAACAAACTATTGTTTGAACCTACTCCTAGTAAGCCTGTATTAGTTGCCCAATTAGGAGCATCAGGACCTTGTACAACAAACTCGATAGTAACGTCTTGAAATCCTGTATCTGTAGTTGCTCTAAATACAGAGTTAAATGTTGTATCGTATGCTACTTCGTATACAGTACCAACTATTTTATTATTTTCTAATCTTGTACCTGTGGGGATACTGCCACTTATAAGTTCTATAGTAGCAACAACACCAGCAGTGAGCGGTAATGTTATATCTACTGAGGATCGCTCAATAAGTGTTTGTAGCCTAGTTCCGGTTGTAACGGTCCATAATTGTGACATTCGATAGTTTCCTTAATACTAAGTATTTATCGGAATTGACTTAGACGGCAATTGGACCAGCGTCAAGTGAAACAGTACCAGGGGCAGCAATTGTTCCCCATTCGACATCTGTATTATATATAATATATTCAAGTATATTAGTTACAGTACTGTTAATACCACCAAAGTCTGAACTAGATAACAGTGTACGCACATCAATACCGTTTACTAGTCCTGTTACGTTACCTAATATATCACCAGTAACATTACCTGTTACTGGTCCAGTAACTCCTGACGTAGTAATAGTTCCTACATTTAATAGATTATTAGTTTGTGCATCTAAGTCAGCAGTAAGTTGCGGAGTAGTATCTGAAGCTAAGTCAGTTACACCCGAGTATGATACGGTTACTGTGCCGCTAGTTTGATCAATACTAATATCGTTGCCACCAGCAAACGTTATGTCAGCGTTATCGTACAAGTAAAACGTACCACCTGTGTCTGCTACTACACTTACTTGTTTAACACCAACATTGACGCCTATAGATATTGATTGATCAGATGGTGTCAACAAAACGTTTTGACCAGCAACTAATTTCTTAAACTGTAAATCGTATACTAACTTTTGAGCAAATAATCCTTCGCCAACTTCACCCAAGTTAGATACGGTTGTTTGTTCGTCATCACGCAAGTCTAGTTCTTCAAAGTTAGCATTTGTTTTAATAAATGCTTCTCTAAGATCATCTCCAGTTCCGTCGTTTGCGACATTACCGATATTAATTAATTGTACTGCCATTTTCTTCTTTTCCTTTTATTAGCTTACTGTGATGTCGCCATGCATTGCTGCGTGTAGTGAACAGTTGTAATGATATGCACCTGCTGCCGGCACTGTCCATCTAATTGTAGCATTTGTTGCACCTTGGTTTGTTGCTCCACTAGCTTGGTTGCCAGTACCAGTACCGTTTACAGTTTTAAGGTAGAACGGATGTCCTGCTGCTGATACAACAAAGTCTACTACATCGCCTGCATTAAATGCCAGAGCCGGATCATCACCACTTATACTACCACTTCGATCTGTACCGCTTAGTGTATATGCGCCAGTGCCGTTGTTTCCTACGTTAAGAGTATAATCAGCACCTATTGAAGTATCATTAATTGTAACTGAATGGTTATCATACGTATTGTCTAGTCTTAATAGCATTGTCTCCGCACCTTCAGTAACTCCATCTGCTGCCAGTGTAAATGTAACAGTAGCAGTATTAGAAGCCACTGTAAAGTTACCAGTTAGACTTGCTGCACTCAAATCTGCACTAGTAACACCTGTAATAGTATATGGTACTGTAGTTGCATCAGCTACGTTAGTTGTAGTAAGTGTAAATGTAACAGTGCCACCTTCGTTAACTGCTGCTGCACTTGAAGTTACTAAGTACGTTGGATTCAATATACTTGAATCAGTTACAGCAACACTAACAGTAGCACTCAGTGGTGAATCTAATGATAGTAATAAAGTTTCACTTCCTTCAGTTGTCATATCTTTCGATAAGTTAAGATCTAGTGTAGCAGCATTTGAACTAATTGTAAAGTTGCCAGTTAGTGAAATTGCTGCATCTGCTGTGTATCCTGATGCACCAGCTACTGCTGGATTACCTGTGTCACCGTCTTGGAATATGTTTCTCATTGTTGCAAGTGTTGGCTTAGACATTACTGGTAAAATGTATGTATTAAATAATGCATAACCTAATGGGTTATTTGATTGAACTCCTGCTGGTGTTCTTGCATTGTCGTTCCATTCAGGACTTAGTGATCCGCCGTCCCATAGTGAAGTGTATTCAAACATAGCAAATGTAAGCAAATACATGTATTCTTTAGCTGCTACTATAAAGGTTTCTGCTGTTGCAAGATTGCCGTCATTGTATCCGCTAATATTAAATGTGGTTGCTGCAACTGCTTGTGCTATTGCTGCATATAACTCTCTTGTTGCCCATTGAGCGTCTGTACTTGGATCCCAGCTTAATGCTACAGTTGATCCAGCAACTCCGCCACGTACACCATAGTAATGCATTGTATGGAAAACGTGTTCTAGTGCTTCACCTAAGTCGTCATCACCAATACCTGGTCTACCACTACTTGTATTCCTATACCATACCATATCGTTTACAGAGTACTCGTCTAAAAGACCATCTACGTAACCTGGGTATTGATATTTTCCTGTATCAGATAAGAAGTTTGGATCATAGCTTGCACCACCTCCATAAGCAATTTGCTGTGCTGTTGGTTTTCCAGCATGCCATGTACCTGCATCACCTCTTAGTGTTTTAATCATATTCTTCTGATCAGCAGCAACAATATTAGATCCTGTTGGGTCAGTAAATAACTCAACAACTCGTGCAATTTTGTCTGTCCACAAATCTGGAACTGCTGTTGCTCCACCAACGTTTGTTGCTTGGTAAAGTTTTATGCCGTGTACCTGTCTAGACTTATTAAATAGTGAGCCACCGGATGTATCTGCAACTAGGCCGCCTTTTGTGTATAGTCCGTTATCTAAATCTGCACTAGTAACACCTGATAGTGTATATGGTACTGTAGTTGCGTCAGCTACGTTAGTTGTGCTAAGTGTAAATGTAACACTTTGTCCTTCGCTTATTGTTGTTGCACTTCTAGTTAATACATGTGTTGCACCAGGTGTAAGACTTGTATCATTAAGCGTAGTAGACAGGTTGACTCCAAGTGAGTCAAGTGTTAATACCATTGTCTCTGCGCCTTCAGTAGTTTCGTCTGCTGTGATTGCAAACGCTGCGTTTGCAGTGTTTGAAGCAATTGTAAAGTTGCCAGTTAGACTCACACCACCTATATCTGCACTACTAACTCCTGTAATAGTATATGGTACTGTAGTTGCATCTGCCAAGTTAGCTGTGTTTAGTGTAACAGTTAGTGTACTACCTTCGTTAACATTAGCAGCACTTCCTGATAATGCGTATGTAGGTGTAATACTTGTGTCGTTAATAGCAACAGTAATACTTTCACTAACTCCATTTAGAGTAATTGTAAATGTCTCTGCACCTTCAGTAAGTGCGTCATTAGCTAAAGTAAATATAGCTGATGCAGTATTTGACGCTATTGTAAAGTTACCAGTTAAACTTGCTCCGCTTATATCAGCAGTAGTTACACCTGTAATAGTGTACGGTACATTTGTTGCATCTGCAATATTTGCTGTAGTTAGTGTAATAGTAAATGATTGCCCTTCGTTGAATGCTGCTCCGCTTCTAGACAATGAGTATGTTGCTGCTGCTGCGTAAGATACTGCTGCTGCCGGAGTACCGATGGTAAGCTGTGTATTGCTATTAAATTTATTATACAAAAATCTATTTGAGCTGCCTGATAAACTACGATTGTTATCATAATCAACAACACTAGCAGTGTCATATAATTGTGCCGACTTTGCAGTAGACTCAATAAACGCTTTAAGCTGTGCTGGAGTTGAAGCTGGATTTAACTGCGCATTTAATGCAGCCATGCCTGCTACTTGTGGTGATGCCATACTTGTACCGCTTATATTATTAATTAAGTAAGCAGAGTTTGCTGGGTATGGATTGTTTGTAGTATTAGCACCAAACTTATTAGTTGTGCTCATTGCACTCATAATGTCTGTGCCTGGTGCATAAATTGTTACAGCAGGTCCTGTTTCTGAATAAGTTGCTTTTTGTTCTAGTCCGCCTGCATTTACAGCAGTATCAATGCTTCCAACAGTATTAGCTTGATCATCATAAGGACTTGAACCTCTGTTGTGGTATATAGTTCCTGAATTTGATGTCGTAGTGTTATCATAGTCAAGACCACTAGCAACGTCAATTTTGTGACTTCTGTTACCAGCAGCAACCATAACGTGTACGCCTGCATCAATAAGCTCTTGCATGTCAACATCAACTGATGCAACTCTTGTATTAGATGCGTAAGTAGTTCCTATCGATGCGCCATTTGCTGGATAAAGTCCAAAGGCTGCACGTTTTGAAGCACTATCGATATCAGTGCCTGATTTGGCTGAGCCTCTATATACCATACCCGAAACTGTATTGTATCCGATACCGTAACCCCAACTCATGTTAACAATAGTTGGACGCTTATATCCAGTAGCTGCGTCAACTGTTTTTGCATTGTGCCAGAGCTTAATGCAATCAAATGCGTATGTTATACTAATACCAGTTCCGCTATCGCCTGCGCCTTCAAGACCATTGAGCTTTACAGAATATATTTTAGCGTTTTTTGCCCAACCATATGTTTTACCAGTTGCTGTGCCAGCAACGTGTGTACCGTGTCCGTCATAGTCTCTATAATGATTAGCATTTTGTGTAAAGCCAAGACCGCTCTCTGTAGCCCAGTTAATTTGTTGTACTCTGCTTACTCCTGATGCATCTTGGAATTCAGGATGGTCAGCTTGTATGCCGCTATCCATAATTACAACGTCAACGCCTGTTCCGTCTAAAGTATAGCCGTAGCCGCCTGCTGCTGCTACTGCGCCTGTGTAGACGTTTTCAGCTTCGTTGCATCTGCGCATACCCCAGTTAAGAAAGCTTCCACGATCAAGTAACGTCTTTGAAAAGTCACCTGTTTGTGTTGCATCAAATCCAATATGAAGATTTGTGTCTAATTCAGGTAGCAATGTTACACCGTATACTCTAGAATCAGACCTTAAAGCTTCTGCCTCGGCATCTGTTAGATCATAATGCGTATTACGTGCAGATCCAGGCCTAGCATTTAACACACTAACGGTTCTGTTAGGAATATCGCCTGCTCCAGTGTCGCGTATCATGTCAGCGTTAAAGCCCTCATAATCGACACCTTTATTTAAACTTACAATGTGTTCTCTTTCGCTCATTTTACTTTTCCTATATTGTTATGTGTTATCATGCTATAACTGCACCCTGGTTTGCAGTATTTACCCAACCATTTGTAGTGTATAGTAATGATATGTTATCATTAATATCATTGAATGTAATTGTTGTTCCAGTTGCTAATGTAGTTGGAGTAAGTGTTCCATCACCGCCGTCTACTATCATTGCAATTATTTTTATTTGTCCTGCAACACCGTCTGCTAGTGTATATGCATCTGCACCAGTTGTTGTAATTTCAGTTACAAGTGTATCTAAACTAATTACACCCGGTCCACTAATTTGTTGTACATCACCGACTATTCTACTTATTGGTCCTACAATTTTTCCTGCAAGACCATCAATTATTGTTGAACTATCGTCGCCAAATACACTACCTACTAAGTCACCAGTTAGTGATCCGGTGTGCGCGCCTTGTGCGCTTCCAACTAGTGTTCCGTTAACTGTTGCATTATGCATTGTTACTGTTTGATTACGTGTGCTACTTGTAGTACCAATAACTACGTTACCTGATGTTGCAGCAGCGTTAATTGCTATATTAGCAACATCGTTTGCATCTCCAGGAGTTTTAGGTGTTGTAGTCAATTCTATATGATTAATACCAGTTTGATCCATTTGTATCTTACTCAAACCAGCATCGTCAGTTCCTGCATTAATATTAATAAAACCTGCTGCGTTAACAGCTATATCGTCACTGCCAGTTAAGTTTGCAATAGTGCCTGCTTTAATTGTAGTTGACGCTGTAATAGTTGTGCCTGTAATAGTTGTTGTATCTACTGGTCCAGTTACTACGCCGCCAACGCTGTCGATCATCACTGTTGAATCGTCTGCTACAACACTACCTTTAATATCTCCAACAACGCCTCCTACAGCATCGATGCTTCTTGTTACTGGTCCAAAGAATCTAATACCATCTGCTGTTATATTAACAACAGTATTAGTTCCAGCTGGTCCTATACTAATTGCATTACCATCGCCTGTAGCAGTAGTAATACTCATACTGTCGTCGGCTGTAATGCTTCCTGATATTACAGCCGGAGATGATAGTATACCATTAATTGTTGTTGTGCTACTTGCGTTACCTATACCAATAACTGTTGCAGTTGTTGCACCAATTGCTAATGTTGCTTGATCTATATTACCAGTAATATTTCCTGTAACGTTACCTTGTAAACTTCCAATAATGGTACTACTAAAAGTCTTAGCACCGGCAATAGTTTGATCACCAATTGTATATACACCATTAGTTACTGTATCAGCATTGCCAGTTAAGTTACCTGTAACATTGCCTGTAACTGTAATTGTTGCAGTTCCTAATAAGTTAGCTGCTGGTATTACTCCGCCAACTCCGTCTACAAGTAAGGTACTATCGTCTGCAAATACACTACCTGTTACATCACCGTCTAGTGTTCCTGTATGTGCGCCAGCTGCATTACCAGTTACATTACCAACAAACCCTGTAGATGCGGTAATTGTTGTACCTTCTACTGTTGTTGCTGTTACTGCTGCTGGTGTTACACCGCCAAGTATGCCAGTGAATGCTGCTTCTACTGTTCCTGCAACAAATGTCTCTGCTCCAATTGTCCATTTATCTGTGGTTTCGTTCCATATAAATGTCTTTGCTGTTGCACTGCCTCTATTAATACTAATGCCGCTATCTTGTGTTGGTGCAACGGCTACACCTAAGTTACTATTAAGATTAATAATATTATCAGCAAGGTTAATTTCTTCTGTGTTAACAGTTGTAGTGGTACCTGTTACAGTAAAGTTACCTGCAATTACAACATCGTTAAAGTTTGATGTTCCTGCTGTTGCTTCAACGTTTCCGTTGACGTCTTTCCAAGCACTGCCTTGATACATTTGCAAACGGCTTGTTGTGGTGTTGTAAATTACATCACCTTCTTCTGCACCGATTGCTAATTGGTTAGCTGTAGTAACTGATGAAAATCTAAATGGTACACCACCGTCAATTTTAACTCTGTTACCAGCAGTAATTGATAAGTTTGTATTTGCTGTTAGCTTGGCAACTCCTAAATCTCTACCTTGAGTAAATGATTCTATTACTGCATCGCCTATGTTAACAACACTAGTTGCTGCACCAAATCCTATATCAACGGTGCCTGATGCTCCTGCATCAATTGCTAAGTTTCCTGATGCTGGCCCGTTAATAGTTGTTGCTGTTGTAGTAGTAATCTGGGCTGTATTAGTAACTAAACCTGTAGTAGTTACATTTGAGTTTATTACGTCACCAAGTACTTTACCAGCAACACCGTCTATTATCATTGAACTATCATCAGCAAACACACTACCTTGTATGTCAGTGTTAAACGTTATGCCGTCATCATATAAAGCTGCAATTTGTGTGCCAAGTGCTGTTGATGTTACAAAGCCAATATCATCTGTAAATTCTGAAAGGAAAACTGGCGCGCCTTGTAGTGCAGCATAACTTACTTTTCCTGTTGTAGCATTAAATACTATAGATCCGTCGTATGCAGCTAAGTTACCCCTAAGTGTTGTTGCTACTACTTCATTAAACTTAAAGTTGTCAGTGCCTATTGTTCCTACATTGTTAACTGTTGGTATAACACTAACATCAACTGAAATAGTATTAAGCTGTATAGTTCCTAAGCTACCTAGTGAAGAAAATTCTAAGCCTGTGCCATCTGCCTTTACTTTTACAAACTGACTTTCTGATCCAGTAAATGTACTCGGAGTATCAGTTAAGTCAGCAAATCGTTGCGCCACTAGGTGTTCCCCAGCCACTTTGATCTGAGCAGCGTCGATAGTTCCCAATGCAGTAATATTTTGGACACCAGTGATACTGTTGTCAGCTAGATACAAATTGTCCCCGGTTTGGATCTCTTTGATCTTATTACCGTCTTCTGTATCTAGTACTAGTGGAAATCTATTAGCCATTCTTTAAATCCTATTGTTTTATATATTTATCGTATTCAGTTAAAGTATTATAGTGCTGCTATTCTATCTTTAAATGCTGCAAAGTCTGCGCTTGCTGCAACTTCTGTTTTTAGTGTCGCAAGACTAATGAATGTAGCGTCTGCTGTATATAATTCATCAAAATTATCATTTACTTTGTCAAATGCTGTGCGTAACGGGTCGCCGTCACCTTTGTTTGCACTGGTTCCTAAATTAACGGTTTGTTTGGCCACGGTCTGCTCCCTTGTTTACTTGTATTCTTATTTTGCCAGCAGTAACAACTACTTGCCTTGCTTGCGGATTTCTAGTGTCATTACTAACTTTTACGCCATCTTTAATTAGTTTGTCTATCTCTTCTTTCTTATCCATTAGTGTTTTCCTACTACAACTTCAACTGTACCGCGTTCGCCGTCTAGTTTATCTCCAAGTGCTTTACCAATAACACTACCAACAGTTGGAGTGTTGTTAACAATTGCATATCCTGGAATATTACTTGCTACTAGCATATCGCCTTTGGCAACTTTACCAATTACGTTACAAGGTACACGCCCTTGTAGTGCTACTGCAACAACGTTGGCGCCTTCACACTGTGAGTTCATTAAGTGTGCTGGGTTAGTAGACACAACGCCTGCTACACGATGTGTACCGTGTGTTGTGCTTTGTGTAACTTCAGCTTCTCCACCAAACTCAATAACTGTGCCAGGAGCATACTCTGCGTCAGCTAAGTAATTCTCCGCCAAGTCAGCGTAGTATGATTCAGTTGCAGTACCACGGAACAATGTTGCATAAACATCTTTGTACTTTTTAGTTGCACTACCAATGTCATATGTGTTATCAGTGTCTGGTAGCATTCCAGCAGAGCTAAAGATAGCTGGTACAACACTTGAGCCAGATCCAGCAGCAACTATGCCTACTTGTCCAGCTGTTGTCTTACCAGTGTTACCACCAATTGCTATGCCTGTACTTGCTGCACCCTTTTCACCTGGTGCTTCAATAAAGCTCGAGTAAATCCAGTCAACTCCTAACCGTTTTTCATTAGTAAGTGTTGAAGTACTTTGTAAAATACTCTGCGCTGAAACAAGATCTGTTGCACCAACGTTAATACTACCACTAAGCATCATATCTGGATAAGTTGGTGCAACATAGTCTGCGTCACCTAAGTTACCTGTACCAGCACTACCACCAACTGCTGTAAACAATAAACCTTGTGCAGGTGTTTTAACTTGTAGTGTTAAGCTGTCTAAACTTAATACTTCGTAACTTGCATCACCGCCAAGTATTAATGAGTTAGCTTGGATAGTACCATTAGCATCTGTTTTAACAATACTATTAACTTCACCTGTTTTAGATACGTTAGTAATACCGTAGGTGCCTGTACCAGTTTTAATTAGTGCTTCGCCTGCATCTGCTGCTACTAATATTTCAGTAACAAAGTCTCCGTCTGCTAAACCTAATCCTTCATCAACTACTGTAGCAAATGGTATTGCTGTAACTGCACCAGCTCCTGCTGCACTACGACCAAGTACTGTATCAGTTGCAATGTCTTCAAGATCTGCTAGTACTGTAGCTCCTGCTGCTGTAGTAACCCATCCATCAGTAATAGTAAATTTAGAAGAGTCAAAACTTGCACTACCTAAATCAGCTTGTGCGATTCCTGTAGCATCTGCTCTTGTAGTAGCTGCGTTTAAGTTTAGTTTACTTTGTGCAATTTGTGCAGCACCATTGATATCACCGTTAACAATAGCAAGTCCTGCAATTTGCATATTAACTTGCGTATAGCGTGTTGCTTGTCCTGCATTTATTCTGTTAGTAGTAATTAAAATATCTGCTGCTGCATTTGCCACACCGTTAGCCCATTCATCTACTGGACCATCAATTACATTAATTTGTTTACCGCCTGGTGCAGTAAGTACATCTGCTGCTGGACCAGCAGCAGGTTTGCCATCACTAAATACACCAGCTAATACAGTATATGTTACTTCACAAATATTACCTTCAATGCCAGTGAGGCCATCTACATAATCAACAACTGTACCAGTTGCTCCTGATATTGATCCTGTAATAACATCACCAATAGCAAGGTTACCGCCAACAATACTACCTGCTGATAATATAAGCTTAAACGCTCCTGTAGAAACTAACATTTGGTTAGCTGCTTGATCTTCGTACGATACGCTCCGTAGATTTTTAATTTCATCAAGGTCGCCACGGCCAGCATCAACATATGCCTTAGTAGCTGCGTCAGATGTAGCAACTGGAGCTTTTAAGTTAGTAATTGTATTATTAGCTGCGTTTAAATCATCTGTCATTGGTACTGCACCGTTTGGAGCAAGTACGCCAGGTCCTAATTTGTTACTAACTGCTGAACCGTTAACATCATAGCCTAAGCGTCTGTTAACATAACCACGTACAGCACTTTCTGTTGGTACTGTATCCGAAGCATTGTCTACCATCGCTGTGTCTGTACTAAATTCAGTAATAACAACACCACGCTTAAAGCCTAGTCCGTCTACGTCACTAAGTGCAAGTGATGCACTAAATGTAACTGTACCTGTGCCTTGGTCTACACTAAAGAATCTACCAACTCTAAAGATACCATTTTGGTCTGTACTCACATAGAACACACGACCTTTGCCTACTTCTCTTACTTCGTTAGCTTCTTTCTTCTCACCTGGCTCACCAAAGATAACATTTGGATAGTTACTTGAGTTAAATCCGCCTGTACCAATGTCTAAGAAGTCATGTGACGTAGCACGACATGTACTAATGTTAACAGTAACGCTACCAAGTGCTCCTGCTTTTAGACCGCCTCTAATCGTAACAAGCTCTGAACCTAGTACTGCTGTACTGTGAAGCCCTGTTGCATTTGTTTGGTTAATAAAGTCATAATCAACTAGGTCAACAATAGCATATAAGTTATCTTCTGCTGGCGCAACAACTACGTTGGAACTATTAACTCCTCTATAGTTAAATGCATAGTGCTTTTTACCACCCCATGTAATAATTGGTGCTTCTAATGTTAAACTAGATGCTGTCCAACCTGCTGGCCTATTACCTGCAGGCGTTCTTGCGTTGTTGTTAAGTCTAAAGATTTCGTTAGTATCGCAAAGTTTAACAGCTAATACAATATCTCCAGCAGTATTACCTTTTGTAGTACCTGTGCCTGATAGTGGAGTTTCCTGTGCTTTAGCACTATCAACTGTTAATCTAATAAAGTCGTAAGTGCTATCAAGTCCTGCTTGTGCAACATTAGCTGGCAAATCTGTTCCCAAACTATTACTTGTTAAGAAGCTAATACTTCTGTAAACAAAGCCTGGGTTCTCATCAAACGTTAATGCTGTACTTGGACGAATTGTTAATACATCTGGACGAGCCAAGTCACTAATAATGTGTGTTTGGTTTCTGTAGTAAACAACATTATAGTTAAACGGAACTATTTCCAACAATCCATTTGCACTAAATTGTGTATCACTTGATGAGAAGTTTAACTTATAAACAGCACCGCTATACTTAGGTGTAGTTGGTTCAATTGCAATAGTACCTGTAACTGTAACTGTTAGTATTTGTCCTGTACCGTCTACTGTTGCAACTGTAACTGTACAATCGTTTGCTGTAGTTGCGCCACCTAGTTTATCACCAGTTACAACAAATGCATCGCCTATTGTATAATTAACTCCGTCGTTTCCTGCTGTAAATGTTACTGTATACCCTGCGTCAATTGTTTTGTAGATATTAAAAATAAATCCAGTTGCTGCTGCGTTAGCTTTAGTAAATGAGTAATCTGTTGTTTCTACAAGTAATGGATACTCACCAACTATATGATTAACAAGTTCTGCGTTTGCAACTTCGTAACGTGCAAATGCTGGACGAGCCGGATGCCACACGTTAACTTCTGATCTGTTTGACGGAGCATCTTTCATGTCGTATGCATAAAGTGCCAAGCTCTGTACTGTGTTAGCATAACCGTTTGAGTCAACTGCAACTGGAACACTAGCTGCTCCAAGCGCACCGCTTGTACTACCTGTTAGTGTATTTGTTGTATCAAACGATCCTGTAACTGTTGTTAAGTAAATTACATTCGAACCACCTGTTTGACTTGTTCCGACTGTAACAACTCCTGTTGCTCCTGAACCTGCTTGTGTTAATGTTTCACCTGTTGTTAGTACTAAGAATCCAGTAGTGTCTAAAATAATTTTAGCATCAAATGCCTTTATCGGTTGCGTCATATCTTCATACAATGCAACTGCATCTGGAATTTCGTTTGGATCACTGCCTTCAGCAACTAGACCAAACTCACCATAACAACTAGAACCTGTTAGTGATCTAATTTCAGCACCGTTCTTTGAATAGTAACTAGCATGACAGTAATATGTAAACATACTAACCATCTCTGATAGCGCACCGTTACATGCAACTAGTCCGTATCCTAAGTCGTTAACTTGTGTAAAGTCGTTTCCTAGTATACTTCTGTTACCAGCAGTTTGTAGTGTAATTGGTAATGGCGCTGCAACACTTTGTATAACACGGTTGATAATTAATGCTCTGTTGCTAATAACACTATTAGCTGCTGCAATTAATCCTGCACTTACTGCAAGTGCTGTTAGATTTGGGAATATTTCAGCTGGTAAGCTATTTAAGTTTCCTGCTGTTATAACATCTTCAATATGCTGTAGTAATCCGTCAAGTACTGTACCTTCTGTACCTGTTGCTGCTGCGCCTGTTGTAACTTGTACTGATGCGTTACCCGTTGTTGGAGTTGTACTTGTAACTCCTGTTGCATCTGTAACAACTGCTGCAACAACTGTTGCTAAGTGTGCGTATGCTGCTGCTGTAGCAACTCTTTGTGCCTCTGGAAGCTGCGCAACTGCTGCATCGTGATATGCACGAGCATTAATTACTGTAGCACTGTTGCCGCCGTATAGTACGTCATACGTTAATGCATCGACAATAAAGCCTGCATCACGCAAGCATTTAGCTTGACTAAATCCTGCTGGAGGAGTGTTAGCATTTACATATGCTACTACTTCTGCTGCTAGGAAAGCTCTGTTAGCTTGTAAACGTACTGCTGCATCGTCTGCGTCAGTGGTTGGAAGTGTTGCCGGTGCAGGGAATGTTAATGCATCTGCACTGTTTACGCCTGGCTCTGTAACACTTACAACACCGTTATTAATAATATCAATAATTTCATCAAAGGCTGCATTTGATCTTGATAATGCTGCACTTGTTGCTATTACTGGTGCAAGTAGTGCAACTTCAGTTTTACCTTTAGTAATAGCTGTTGTAGTTTGTGTCTTTTGGTTTGCAATAAGATATGCGCCCGTTGCTCTTTGATACGCAATACCATTATAAACTGCTTTATAATTAGTGCCTAACGCAAGGTCGTATGTAACAGCGTCAAGTATGTATCCTGTATCTCTTCCGCATTTTACTGTATCAAACTGGAATGTACCTACTGAGTCTAAGTCAACTCCTGTAGCCAACGCACTTGTTATGCCTGTAAAGCCAGCTCCGCCATTTGAACTTGGTGCTAATATTAGCTCCGCTGTACCAGCCGCTTTGTCGTATGCAGTAACAGCATTAATTTGAAAACGTCTACCGTCTATATAAAATGCACTTGGGGTTTCAGGACGCCTTACAAACAATCCTTGTGGTGCTGCTGCTGATCCTAAACTTTGAATTCCTAATCTAAATGCACTGCCGTCTATTTTGCTTATAACTTGTACTGCACTGTTACCAACAAACGCATCAACAAACAATCCGCCTCTAAATGCTTGCTTGTTAAGTGACTGTGAGAAACTTGAACCAGTTTGTATATATGGGGACTTAGTTAGAACCTGTCCTTCAGGATCAAGTACACACATAAATCCGCCGTGTCCTTGTACAGTTAAGTTACGTACCATAGTAGCATCGTTCATTAAGAACACATCACAGTCTGCATTGCGTAGCGGTGGATTGTAATCTACATTAAACGCAAACTTAACAGTGTCTAGTAAGTTTTGTAATACAACTGCTGGACTGTCAATAACTCTCCAGTTTGATGAAATTTCTGCTGCGTTAAATACTGCTCCGCCAGTGTGTTCTTTAGTTGGAGTATAATATGTTTTAACACTTGCTGCTGTAAATGTAACTACTGTGCCTAAACGATAAACTGTGCTTGCTGCCCATGCTACTGGCTCACCTGATCCATTATACAAGTCTTCTGCATAAAGTCTGTCAGCAAGTGCTCCACCGGCTTGATTATAAGTTGTAGTTGGTGATTGGCCAAGTATTAGTTTTTCAGCCATTGTGTAGACATGTTGTATACCTGCAACAGTTTCATCTTCTGTTCCTGCTTCTACTGCGCCTGCATAATACTCACCTTGTGTTTCTAGTGCAAACTCGTTGCCACCATTGCGTAAATCTTTTACTAGCGCATCAACAATTAATCCTACATCTCTAAAGCATTTAGTTCTGCTGTAAGAACCAACTAGTGCAGGATATGTAGTTTCAATGTAGTTAACAACTTGCTCTTGAATAAACTCTTTGTTGTCAATAAGTGTAAGTGCATTAGTATTCCACTTGCCTACGTTCTCGTAACCAGAACCTGTGTTACGTAATGAGTTAGGCTTATTTAAGTAATGATAACCAAAGTATCCATCTACTACATTAGTAAGTGGATTTACATATTCAATTCCGTTTGGTACACTAGCAACTGTAAATGTAATTGCTGCTGCGCCGCCTGCTCCTAGTTGTGCATCTAGTACAGTAATACGTTCGCCTTTCTGGAAACTAGTACCTTTGTTAACTGGAGTAATACTTGAAATAGCACCATCTGTGCCAATTACAATAGTAAATGTAGCAAGGGTGCCTAACTTATTAGTTGTCCATAAACTTACAGTGTATGTTCCTGGTGTTCTACTAGCATCTAATTGTGTGTCAAATGCAACAGATGCAATATTAGACTTACCTAAAATCATTCCATCAAATTCTGCATCGCGATAGAAGAACGTATTCGCCCAACGTGATTGTGAAACACGTTTCTTAGGACGTATAATACAACGTCTAAACTCGTCGCCTTTAACACTTACGTTTGCAGGTATACGAATTGGATAGTCTTCTTCGTAAATTCCTGATTCAACACGAATAGCAATTTGTGTTTCTCTTACATAGTTGCCGTACTCTAATTCTTCCCCAGCAACAAATTCAATTGGCTCTAGTAGTTGAACTTCAAGTTCATCTGTTCCTGCAACAGCTACAGCCCTTGGCCCGCTTTCGTGTTTATAATCTATAATACGTGCTGTTGCTCCGGAGTTTACACCTCGTACAACTTTACCAGGAATAATATCAGTATTAGCAGGGTTAGCTTGTTTAATAAATCCAAGTCCACCGTTGTTCATATTAATCTTATATGTAGTAGTACCATCAACAATTGCCGGAGCATCTAATGGTCCGTTAGCAATAACAGCTAACACATCGTCCATTCTTGCTGCGATAGCATCATCAGCACTACTATCTGGTAGTGTTAAATTTACATTCTGTAAAACTCGTGATTGGTATGTTGTTGGTACTGCTGTGTTAGTTAAAATATATTGTGTAACAATAGTCTTAGCATATGTGATGCCTGCAATAGTTTCTACACGCTGTGAGCCAATTGCTTTTTGCGCACTAACATTTGAGTAATAACGTATGCCTGCCCAACGTGATAGGAAGTTAGCACTGTTACCTAACAGCGCGTCTAAACTAACACTGTCTAAAATAAACGCAACGTCTCGTTGACAAATTTCTAAACTGTATGTTCCTGCAAAGTTAGGGAATGTAGCATCAATGTAGCCCGTAACTTCTTTAGCAATAAATTCTTTGTTAGCAACAATGATTGCTCTTGCATTTGAACGATTAGCAATACCCGATGCAATTCCTACTGTATTAGTTAATGCTTTTGCTGTGCCAGTTGCAAGTTGCATAATCTGCATATACGGACCTGGCTCAGGTGGTGCAGCAATAATTAATTCTTCTGCTTTCTTAGCTGCTGCGTTAATTGTGCGATAAGCATATGCAGGAGCTCTACCTTGTTTACCATCAGGTGTGTATGTTTGTAAGTCGTTACCTGCTGTACTTACATATAAGTTAACATTACTTTGTGCTGCTGCGTTATCAACATATAGCTTTGTAGCAGCTTGCAAGTCATCTGGTCCATTTGGTAAGCCAGTACCTTTTAGCTCGCCTGGATGATCAAACAAGTTAAGTGTGCCTGCCATGTCATCGCCTTGGCGTCTTACTACACTCTTACGTGGAATAGCAACATTGTCTAAGAAAAAACCCTCTAGTGTAGCATCGTAAGCAGCATCAGTAATTGTAAATGTACCACTGCCGCCACTTAGTAAAATACGTGATGTATTAGAAATAGCATTAGCTTCGGTTGGATAAAGTGCAATAGTGTTAGTATCGACAATGTTAATGTAATATGTGCTTCCAGTAGTGGCGCCAAACGGATCAGTGCCTGTTGAGTTAAAGATGAATCCTGCGCCATTGAACGCTTCTGTTAGTCCATGTGCAGTGATAGTTAAATTACCAACACTGATTCCAGAAGCAGTAAACACATATCCTGTTGCATCTGTTGGCTCGTTGGCAAGACGTAAGCCGCCACCTGCAACGTCTTTTTGTTGGTAGTTTCTATCTGCAAATGCTTTGTCAATAACAAGAGCACCAGTTGTTAACGCTGTGCCGTGTATTGAGTTAAAAGTATCAATAGCTGACTGTGTAACACTTACGTTAGCAATTGGCTGCGTTGATGCATCCATCGGGCCGCCTAAAATAGGCTCAGGGTCGTTTGATACCTTACTAACTAGCTGCTTGATAATTACTTTACCTGTTTGAGTAAAGTCAAACCCAATAGTATCTGGTGTGCCGTCTAGTGCATTATCTGAAGCAAGTGTAAGTAAGTCAATACCACTACCATCTGATTTTACAAGTGGAACTTTGTTTTCGTTACCTTCGTATGTACCTGGAGTATCATTTAGATCAGTGAATGATATTTGTCCACCTATTCCAAATACTGCATACAACTCTTGAAAGTTTTCATTTACTTTACGAAATGATTCGCGTATGCTATCACCTGTACCGTCATTACCTTCAATGCCGATGTCTATACCTTGCTTTGCCATTCTTTATGCTCCGTGTTTTATATTGCTATTGCTAATGAATTGTCTAACTTGTCTATATCAAAGTTAATACTTACGCCGCAACCACATGCTGATTCTGCGTTTGGATTTTTAATATCAAAATTTGAACCTACTAAGTTCCTTACATAGTCTATTTCTGTACCTATTAGATACATTACAGTGGCTGCTCTAATAACAAACCGCCCTATAACTACATCATTTTTTTCTACATCTGTTTCTGAATCTAAAGTTGTCCAGTCGTATTCAAAGCCAGCGCAACCGCCGCCTTTAAGGTCTAAGCATACTGCATAGACATCGTTATCATCACAAATAGAGTCTATTTGTTTGACTGCTTTTTCTGTTAGTGTACAAATTGCCATTAAATTTCCTTCTATGCTATTATTTATTCTTTTATTTTGTAATCTTAATGTAAATATAGTTATGTATATAAAAGAATTTAAACAGCAAACCCGGCACGTTCGTAAAAGCAAAACGGGCAAGGAACACCCCTACAAGCGCGAAGTTACTCATTGTGTATTTAGGTGTGATAATTGCGACACAGAGTTTGTTCGCACTAAGGGCAGCATGGACCCAAAGCGATTAAGTAATAATTATTTCCATGTGTGTAGTAATTGTGACGCAAAACGCTTTGCTCAAAAGAAAGGCGTAGAACGCAAGCAGGTTTGGAACATGTCTGCCAGCAGTACTACGCCTATTGGTAAGTTATAGTTTAAAGTCTCCGACGCGCTTAATTTCGTTAAATGCTTCGTGTCCTTCAAAATACATCTGTATCATTATATACGTTGCTATATTAGCAAAAATAAGAATTCCGTATATTACCCACCCCGACATCATCGTTGAGCTTGAAGATTATTATAACCTTCCTCGTCTAAGTGTGTAATAGCAAGCCAAGCATGTGTCATTTCATCGCCTGTTCTTGAACCGCCCATTACCCACATATCAGCATCTGGATTATTTGGATTGTTTTCTGTATTATCATACCATTGCTTTAGCACAATAACTGCGCCTGCTGGTATAAGCGGTGCTACATCTGGATTGTACAAATGACTGTGATGCCATGTTGCACTCCAATTTGATACTTGGCTAATCTGTTCTGTGCGTCCTGTCTCTGGATAGAATATTTCCAAAC
>Ga0209383_1000454_pt1 | contig 29322 bp, 27 predicted proteins | sample CoawatmetaG02DNA_FD_187510 | JGI IMG/M metagenome (GOLD analysis project Ga0209383, IMG submission 187510) | Marine microbial communities from the West Antarctic Peninsula - Coastal water metaG029-DNA (SPAdes) (version 2) | ecosystem: Environmental > Aquatic > Marine > Coastal ... | reverse complement strand
TTGAAATATTCCTTAGAGCCATTGTCATTGTCATTGTCATTGTCAAAGAATGTCATATAGTTACTTTTAGGCAGTGCAGAATTAAGATTCTCTAAAAAATTATTTACGGTAATTTTAGAAAATTTACCTGCATCTATAAGAGATGTATCAGCAGTATGGTGAAACAGTAAAAATTCATCTTTAAGAATATTAATTTTTGCAGAAATATCATTAATAATTTTTTTAGCTAATGGGGTATCTAAAATATTTTCTTTCCCTACCAGGGTAACAAAATCTTCTATATCGATCTGCTGAATTTGAGATAGCAGATCATCAAAATGTGACTCTTGGAGGTGAGGATAATATTTAAAATTTGGTTTAATGCGCATCCACTCACCTAGCAAAGATCTTGGCTCACCATCCCAATATATTGGCTCAAAACCAGAGTAAAAAGTGTTGAAATAAAATTTTCTATTGTGTGGAATTAGCCCATGAGAGGCTTGCGCAGCAAATAGCAATATCTCATATGTCGCCCATTTGGATACTAAGGACTGGTCACCATTGGCCAAGAGAGACCAATCAAGGGAGTAATTATTTTTGGGAGCAATAGCTGCAAAATTAATATATGCTCTTTGAAGCATATTGAAGGCTGATAATGAGATGTCTGCAGACCCATAGCTTGCATTGGCCCATTGGCTGTTGGTCATTTTCGATAAAGAAATATCAATAAGCTCATAATGACTATAACCATCAAAATTACTAAATAGATAGCTTTCATCACCTTCAAATAAAGGGCCCTCTTTGATATTCATGCCCTGTAACAGTTCTTTCTCTGTTTTTTCCTGAATTAACATTAAAGAAGCTTGGGTATTAACATCTACGTTAACAAAACTAGTTTTTGGAGCAATAAACTGCAAGCCTCTTAACAGATTAGTTAGAATAATTTCATTTGGTCCATTTCTCGTGCTTGGAAGTAAAAGTTTAAACTTTGTGAAGTTAGCTATGGTGCCATTAGTTAATGACACATCTAAACTCTGAGTAAACTTTCCGCCTTCTAAAAAATCAATGTGATCTTTCCAGTCCCCATGCAATCTCACTCTGCCTTGATGTAAGCAATGACCAAAATCATAATAAACCGTTAATTCAGCATCAAATTTTTTTTTATACTTTGGCAGTATTGGACCCTTGCTTAGTGCTGCCTTCATTAAATTCTTGGTCCATTTTTTATGCTTTAAAATATTAATTTCAATGTTCTTTACAGAGTTTAGGTCGGCTAGATCTTGGAGATGATTTGAGCTAATAAATGAGCAGTCAGCAGCAATATTTGCAAAGCTATTGAGAGTTGAAAAGGTGAATAGAGTTAATGCTAATATTCGGGTAACTTGGAATTGCAAAAGAATTTTTACCCTGAAAGAAATTTTACAGCTTTAATCTCTGGTTTATTACTATATTCTGAAGAAATATCTTTCAATAAAGTCTCATTCATTGATGCAAGTCTATAGTTAAAGCTATCTTCCGAGTAAGTATATGAAATAAGTAATTGGCTGGAAGCTAGTTTATCTATGGCTTGAAGAGAATCTATTTCCAGGGTATTTATAGAATTTCCCTCAGCAAAAGATTTTAGAAATAGTGGTTTTTGAAAATATTGAGTTAAAAAATTATTCACTAAATAAGTAATAAATATAATTAAGTTAATGCTGGTGCCTAGGACATAGACCCATCTAAGATCAACGGCTGCACAAATCCCTAGAGCAATCATAAAGAAGAAAATTACTAATTCAAAAGAGGATCGAACAGGATTTCTAAATCGGACTATTGAGAGTGCACCGATCATCCCAAGTGAGAGAGCTATATTTCCCGAGATAACGCTTGTAATTGAGAATGTAATAATAGGGAGCAATATAAGGGTCATACTTCCAGAGAAAGTTTTGATCCAATTTTGGTGATGCAGGCCAACATTAAAAATAGTAACAACGGCAACAATAACAAGGATAAATACTGCAAAAAGTTTATCTATATTTGAGAGAATTAATGCTGTGATCATATGTTTTTAATATTTAATAGATTTACTGAATATAATGCAGTGCTTCTATAATGAGGTTAACATTCATTTTATAGCATATTTCTTAGACCTCAAAAGAAATACTACGCATTGCTTAGTTAATTAAAGGTTCAAGAAAATATTTAAACTAATGAGATGTATGTATTTGTTTAGCAAAAAATATAAAATTTTATACTTACCAAAAGTAATATAATGGTTTCTTTATGCCAATATTGGCGTGCAACATACTATTAAGTTAAAGCTATATGGAAATCAGTGTAATAATTCCTACGAAAGATCTCCCGGCTGATGTCGATTTAGCACTTGATGGGCTATCGAAACAAAGAAGATTGCCATCAGAGGTCATAATTATTGATTCTTCAAGGAATGATGATGTGGAAAAATTATTAAGTGCTTACAATGCAAAGCTAAACTTCCAATACCATAAATGTGATTCAGTATTGTTACCTGGAGAAGCAAGAAATAAAGGATTGGAACTTTGCAAATCTCCAGTAGTTGCATTTCTTGATTCAAAAACAATACCAGAGATAGATTGGCTTGAGAATAGTGCATCCATGCTTGAAAGCGATGACTATAATGTTATTTTTGGGAGCACAATTTATAAAGCTAAGACTAGGTGGCAAAAGATATTTCAAGCTTCGATTTATGGAAAAAAACCAGTAGAAACCTTACCAGGATCTTTGCTTACCCTAGAAACTGCTAAAAAAATTGGTAAATTTACAGAAGAAGTTAGAGCGGGTGAAGATCAGCATTGGAGAAGTAGAATCAGAAGATCAAGCCTTAGATATCATAATCCAATTAAACCTAATCTTTCTTACTATTCCATTTCCACTAGCCTAGGTAGTGAGTTGCGAAGACACTTTATCTATCAACAACGCGCAGCAAAAACAGATGCTCAACTGTATTCTAAAATCTTTTTACTGGGTATCTCTGTAACTCTTCTCACGCTTCTTGCGCCTAACTGGAACTTACTCATTGGATATAAGATCAGCTTGTTATATATACCCAATGTAACAAAAATTTATCTATTTTTTATGACGTCAATTTATGGTCTTATATTTTTATTTTATCAAAAGAGATTAGCTCCCAATCTACCAAAATTTTTAATTGCTTCCATTGTGATAGCAGGTTTTTATATTGCTGTTAGATGGAATGCAGCTATAACCTCATCCATGGATTCTATACTTTACTTCCCTCATATAACAAAAATCTATTTACTCTCACTACTTGGAGCTGACTTCTTTTATCGAGGATTAATTTCTCCCTTGAGAAAAGGTTCTCAGCTCATTGATATCATGCCATTCAATTGGATAATAATGGGCTTAGCATGTTGCGCTGTTGATATTGCCAAAACGCTTGGATACTTTATAGGAGCTGGAATTTCTTTACAAAGAACAGTCTTAGCTAAGATTGCAAAAATATTCAAATCTTAATTATCTTATTGAAGCATGGCTATAGCTGATAACTTTTAATAATTTCTAGAACAATACTATTATAATTTATATATCATCAAGAGCATATTCTAGTAATTGCGTTCAGAGTGGTTGTATATGAAAGTATGTTTTGTAGTCAATAAATTATCATTTTTTTTAAGCCATAGATTGGACTTAGGCAAAGAGATTGCGAGTATTCATGACTTTACTTTGATAACAGATCTTGGGGGCGTCACTAATCAAGAAAAAAAGATGCTTGCAAGCAACAATATTCAAGTTATTCATTTAAAAAAAAGATCAAGATCTGAGGGCTGGCGAGGCTGGTTTAGATACTTGTATAGTTTGAAAATAATTATTCAACAGTCTTCCCCTCGATATATATTTTATGTAACGCTCGAGCTATCAATGTTCGGAGCTCTATTGCATAACTTTGTGGGAGGCAAAAAATCATTTTTTTTAATCACAGGTTTGGGACATCACCTTATTAGTAATAATTTTAAAATGGTGCTTAGAAGAATTATTCAAAGGATTCTAAATCAAATGCTATACATTAAGAAAGACCACTTATTTATTTTTCAAAATCAAGATGATAGAAAACTATTTATTCAAAAAAATATGTCTTATAGAAAAAAAACTCAAATCATTAGAGGTAATGGAGTGAACTCGGATATTTTTAAATTCGTTAATAGAAAAAAAGATGACCCACTAATCATTCTATTTGCAGCTAGGTTGGTAACATCAAAAGGAATAAGAGAATTCATCTCAGCATCCAAGGTTCTTGCAAAGAAATATCCTGAAGTTATTTTTAAAGTGGCTGGGCAATATAATCCAAAAGATACCGAGAGTATCTCAAAAAAATTTTTTGATGAGCTTTGCGAGACAATAGATTATGTTGGTGATATTGAGTACTCAAAAATGCCCACGACACTAGCAGAAGCATCAGTTTTTATTTTGCCATCATATGGCGAAGGTCTGCCAAAAGTTGCATTGGAGGCTGGTTCTACCGGACTACCGCTAATCCTGACTAATGTCGCAGGATGCCGAGATTGTATAGATAATCATAAAAATGGTTTTCTCGTAGAAACTAAAGATGTAGATGATCTTGTAAAAAAAATAGAAATTCTAATAATGGATATAGATCTTAGATTGAGCCAAGGCATTAATTCTAGAAATTATATTTCTAAATATTTTAGCAACGAGGTAATTCATAGTTCCTATATAGATCTGATTAAATAAAAATGAGTTAAAATAAAGAATGTTTACTTAAAAAAAAATTTCTTCAATTGAAGCAACGTGCTTAACTGCATAAACCTTCAACTTTTTACATCTAATTAAAAATTATTTCTACAACATTAAATGGTGTCTTTTTTGAAGCATCAACCTCAATCTCTATTGCTTTTACATCAGGCCACCCAAAAACTTCGATAGCACTTATGAACGGATATTTTATTTGTGATGGCTGAAAAGCTCTAAATTGGTGGCTATCCCCAAATAAGATTAGGACTGGCTTCTCGTATTTATTACTAAGCTGATTAAGAGCATTGCTAAAGCTACGAAATGGTGGTTTTGGTGGTGTTGACATGTCCGCATGTATAGCTATAACAAAAGCGCTTGCATTTTTATACTTTTTAAAACTTTCTGTAACCCAATCTATGTTGGCAGCGTCTCGTTCAAAATATTCCATAGTATTTTGTTTACTTATAGGGTCAAAGTTATTGTTTGACCCCACTACATGAGCTGTAATAAACGCGACATTCTTCTTCATTAAGCGCATATTTTCTGGGAATCCACGCGCGCTTTGGTTCTCAACAAATTCTGAGTTCTTACCTAAAGTTTGTTGGTTGGAAAAGTAGGTTTTCCTTATGTAAGATAATCGTTCTAAATTATGAGTATCGCCTTTAGTCTCATCGACGCAATCACGCCATTCATTATCCCCTGGAGTATATAGCACTGGAGCATTTAATCTGTTCATCATCTCGCGTTGAAGATCAATCATAGAATCCGTGCAGGGTTGCCCGCCAAACGTATCTCCCACGTGCACAACTAAAGAAGGGTTTTGCTCATTTATGGCATCCAAAAGTCCATTAATAATTTTTTCCACATCATTTTCGGGTACATAAGGATTATCTCCATACGCGATAAATGTCATTGCATCCGGTGTGTCAGTTGCAGTTTGCCTTGTGTTATATGTTAACTTCCAGATTGCATCTTTCACAAAGTGAATAGTATTTTGAGTTTCAGTAAAAGGGAACCACTTATAAAGCCCAACTCCAACACCATAAGAAAAAATAAGCAGGATTGATAAGCTGGCAAGACTAAATTTATTGAATTTCATATCTAATTTTATCTATTATTAAATTTTTATTATTCCCGCTCAATGGTTGCAGGAGGTTTACTAGAAATGTCATAGACGACTCTACTGATCTCTTCGATCTCATTTACAATTCTATTCGATACATGTGCAAGAAAATCATATGGTAATTTAGCCCAAGTTGCCGTCATAAAATCTACTGTTTCTATTGCTCTTATTGCAATGACATCTGCAACACCCTTTAAATGCCTATGAAAAATTTTCATTGCTTTATAGCGATGCATTCTAATCCATTTCCTCTTTCATGAATGTCATATGAGTGAAAATCAAAATTAGTGGAGATTAATTTATCAAATTGTTTAGTTGTAAGATGTCTTTTATATTGATCGGTATTTTTATCGTGCGTATCGCATAAGGACCATTGATATTGTTGCTCTTTGTTAAGATAAGGAAGTGTTGAGTAATAGAAGGCTATGGGTGAAATTCTTCTTAAGACAAATTGTATTAATGGGTAATCTCGAAAAAACCAATGAATAGGAAAAAATAACCTTGTTAAGAAGTTTGTTGTTTTCAACTGAAGGGAGGGATTGAGTCTTTTTATCACAGACCACCATATAAGATATAACGAAGTAAAATGGCCAATATGATGCTTGTAGTGATCAACGACCAATCGTCCTCCTGGCCGAAGAATCCTTGTGAGCTCAGTCATGCTCTCTGCTGTATCAGGAGTATGTTGTAAAACGCCCAAGCAAATTGCAATGTCAAAAAAATTATCTTTAAAGGGAATTGTTCTAATATCAGCTTGAAATAAAGTTAAGTTCTCATCAGGCATATTATTTAAAAAATTTGCCTCAACAGCATTGCTGTAATCAAAAGAGTAAACTTTTGCCCCATATTTTAATAAAATTTCAGTAAACATTCCTGAGCCTGAGCCTGCCTCTATTACCTTCATACCCTTAATTAAGGTTAATGGGATACCAAGAGCAGTTTCAAGTCTAGACTCTGCATAATTAGTTTTAGAGTATGAATCCAATAAAGTATCTTTAAAGGTATTCCACTGGAGACCAAATGCTTCTGCATAATTATCGGAATTATTGAACCTAGGAATGGAGTTATGCAAAGAAAATATCTCGCCTTCCTCAGAGTGAAGATGACCATCCTTAAATATTAAAGGTGCGCCAGTAGCTGGGGAAATGAATTGCTGTAGATCCATAAATTTTTTATTTAAATTTTGAATATATTTTACAACAACCTTTATCGTGTGACTATATATTAGCGTAGGAATAGGGGTTATGGGGCGACAAACTATTCCCACTCAATAGTTGCTGGTGGTTTGCTAGAAATATCATAGACCACTCTACTCACTTCTTCGATCTCATTAACAATTCTATTTGAAACCAAGGCAAGAAATTCATAAGGAAGCTTTGCCCATGTAGCGGTCATAAAATCTACTGTTTCCACTGCTCTGATTGCTATCACATCAGCATATCTTCTTTCATCTCCAACCACTCCAACAGATTTTACTGGAAGATAAACACAGAATGCTTGGCTAACTTGATGATATAAATCAGCTTTAATGAGCTCTTCAATAAAGATTGCATCTGCATTTTGCAGTGTAGTAACTTTTTCTGGGGTAATTTCTCCTAAAATCCTCACCCCCAAGCCCGGCCCTGGAAAAGGATGACGATTTAACATCTCAAGCGACAAGCCTAATTCAGCCCCCATTTTCCTTACCTCATCTTTAAAGAGGTCTCTTAATGGCTCAACAAGCTCCATCTTCATATCATCAGGGAGGCCGCCTACATTATGATGGGATTTAATTACTCGTGCTTCCTTTGATTCTGATTCAGATGATTCTATAACGTCTGGATAAATAGTGCCTTGAGCCAGAAAATTAATATCATCCTTCAATTTAGCTGATTCATTATCAAAAATATCAATGAAAGTCCTTCCAATGACTTTTCTTTTTTGCTCAGGATCTGAAACACCCTTTAAATGTCTATGAAATATTTTCTTTGCATCAACAACTAATAAATTTAAGTCCATCTTCTCTCTAAATAGATCTTCTACCTCTTCAGCCTCATTTTTGCGAAGCAACCCATTATCAACAAACATGCATATTAAATTTTTTCCAATAGCCCTATCCAGTAGCATGGCTGTGACTGAGGAATCAACACCTCCAGACAAGCCAAGTAATACTTTTTTATCCCCTACTCTTTCTTGAATATCAAGAATACGTTGCTCAATTAAATTTTCCATTTTCCATTGAACCTGACAGTTACAGATTTTAAATACAAAGTTTTTAAGGACAACATTACCCTCTTTTGTATGAGTAACTTCAGGATGAAATTGAAGGGCATATATAGGTTTTTCAGTGTGCGCCATAGCAGCAATTGGAGCCGATGGAGTTGATGCAATAAGATTAAATTTATCTGGCAGCGTAGAAACATGATCGCCATGACTCATCCAAACATCTATTGAACATCCAGTATCAAAGCCATCAAATAGAACGCAGGATGCTTCAATATTGATGGATGCATGTCCAAACTCTTTTGTTTTAGAAGCGGTTACTTGTCCTCCAAATTGTTCTGCTAAAGTTTGCATTCCATAGCAGATACCTAGAATAGGAATCTCTAGATCAAAAATAATTTCAGGAATTCTGGGGGTATTATTACTTGTTACTGATTCCGGGCCGCCAGAAAGAATAATGCCAACAGGATTAAGCGCTTTTATTCTCTCTTTAGAAATATCCCAAGGTAGAATTACAGAAAATACATCAAGCTCTCTAATTCTTCTTGCTATCAACTGTGTATATTGGGATCCAAAATCAAGAACTAGGATGGTATCTATATTTTTTTCGGCAATAGACATTTTGGTAGAGAGCGTCATAGTGGATTTATTTAATTTTATAGTAAAGTGACTTTAAGAGTCTTCGAGATCTTGAATTTCTATTAGTTAGGAATCTATTCAGTATGCTTGCAGATTTATCTAAAAATGTTTCAAAAATAAATCGTCTTCCTACTCTTTTTTTATATTCTGAAATGTATTGAAGGACCTCTTGCTCTGTTTTGGCGCCTCCATTATCAGCATATTTCGTTAAGAGAGGATTGAAATCGTAATCGTACAATGAATTGATACCAAAAAAGGTGGTCCGCATAAAGTTTCCAATCAATAAGTCATCGAATATCTCGAAATTGATTGCTTTCATCAAGCTTGATCTTGGCAATTCAAACCGGATGCCTCTACCGGGAAGGCGCTTGTTTAAGTTGACTGTATAATTTTTTCCGCCAACCAAAAATTCAATAAAGCCAAACCTTTTATGAATAATTTCTTTTTCGCTAAAATACTTTTTAATTGATAGCCGGTCTTCTTCTATCAGCTCATCTGACCAGTCATCGCCAAAATCCTCTGGATGCATAATTATTGGAGATAATTCAAGGGGCTTAATTTCGTTGTATGCTCCTGAATTGCAGTCAATATCTACAAACGGAGGAATAAAATTTATATCTTTATGCATGCCTACATCGTAGGCATGCATTGGAGTGACATACTCTTGAGCCCAAATTGAATCAGATCTTTGATATTGATGATGGGAGCTAAATGGAATAACGTGATTTGCATTAACTGATTTTGCTGAAATGCTTAACTGCTCTCCCACTCTTGTATTATTTTTTGCTGGAGGAATTATAAATACTCCATCATCATCATAACAATTAATCATATCTGCATCACCGTAACCAGATAAGCTTAATAAATATACATTCTGAAAACTTTTTGATTCTTGCTGAATAAATTTGGTTGCGCCTCTAGTCCCAGCATCATTTAAATTAATAAATAGCCTTCCAGCTACATCAAGCAACAAAATTCCATCCTGCATTATGGTTGTAATGCACATTACTCTAATTTTTTTACTTAATTGAACCCAAGTCCGATCAGGAAGAATATCTATTGAAAATTTTTTTTGCTTTGTTAAGTCACGGTAAATCCTAGAACCAACATGATCAGGTAACAATAAATTTTTTCCCTCTAGCCTTTTTATCGATAGAGGATTTAGATGATCTGGATGCCCATGTGAGAACCAAATATATTTAGAATCTAAAATATCTTTTTTATATTTGTCAGGGATCCTATGGCTTAAAGTCCAGCTACCGAAATACGCATGATCCTCATCTCCAAACCACGGATCTGTAGATAAAATTGGTGCTACTTCATCATAAGCAATTAGAGTAGCATTCCCAATTGTTGAGATTGATGGCATAGCTTTTAACTTCTTTGGTAATTGGGAGCTTCTTTGGTGATCATGACATCGTGAACATGACTTTCCATCATGCCTGCATTAGTAATTTCAACAAACTGAGTATCTTGCTGCATAGCACTAATAGTCTTGCAGCCAACATATCCCATGCTTTGTCTAATGCCGCCAGTAAGTTGATCAATAACGTTGACGACCCAGCCCTTAAACGGGACTCGTCCTTCTACGCCTTCTGGAACCATTTTTTCTTTCTCAACACCATCCTGAGAGTAACGATTCACATCATTTCTTTCTGACATGGCACCTAGAGAACCCATTCCCCGGTATGTTTTAAAACTCCTGCCTTGGTATAGCTCCACCTCTCCTGGAGCTTCTTCCGTACCAGCAAAAATACCACCCAACATAACTGCATCAGCACCAGCGGCAAGAGCCTTAGAGACGTCTCCAGAAAATCTTATTCCTCCATCTGCAATCAATGGAACTTCATTGGATTTAAACTTCTCTTTAATCGAAAGAATGGCTGTTATTTGAGGCACTCCCATGCCAGCTATTATTCTTGTTGTACAGATAGATCCTGGACCCATTCCAATTTTAATTGCATCAGCTCCCGCATCACGCAGAGCGATGGCTCCCTCAGGGGTGGCTACATTTCCGCCCATTACATCAATGTCTTTAAATTCTTTCTTGATGAGCTTAATTGTTTCCACAACATTTTTTGAATGGCCATGCGCGCTATCTACAACAAATAAATCTACTCCAGCCGTTGCTAATGCCTTCGCTCTATCGAGAGTATCATTTCCAGTCCCTAAAGCTGCTCCTACTCGCAATTGACCTCTTAAATCTTTTGTAGCAAACGGGTGCTCCGCAGATTTCTCAATATCTTTCATTGTGACAAGGCCTGTAAGTGATCCATCAGGGTCGATCACAAGAATCTTCTCAATTCTATTGTTGTACATTAGTTTTTTTACTTCTTCTTGATCGGTGCCTTCAATAACTGTAATTAGTTTTTCTTTCGGAGTCATGATGGTGGAAACTGGATCAGATGGATTATCTGCATACCTAAAATCTCTACTTGTAACGATTCCCATTAAAGCCCCATCATCAACAACAGGCATTCCAGAGATACTTAACTCTTTAGTTAACTGCATTAGCTCTTTGATTGTTTTGGTAGATTTAATAGTTGTGGGGTCTCGGACAACACCACTTTCATATTTTTTAACAGCTTTAACTAATTGTGCCTGAGCTTCAATAGAATTATTTTTATGAATAATGCCTATACCACCATTTTCGGCAAGGGCTATAGCCATTCTAGCCTCAGTTACAGTATCCATAGCTGCAGAAACTAATGGAATCTTTAAGGTGATATTACGTGAAATTTTCGTTGAGAGATCAGCTTCAGCAGGCAAGAAATCAGTATAACGAGGGAGTAGCAAAACGTCATCAAACGTTAGAGCTTTTTGTTTGATCTTTTCCATAACAGATTATAGCCTAAGCTGAAATTGAAAAAAAGATATTTTAAGGCATGCCAATTAGCTTATGCTGCTGAATGCTGAGTTTCCATTCAGGGTTCTCTAGACAATACTGAATAGTCTTAGAGGTATTTTCTGAACCATTGATTCCATCCATCGGTTGAAGGTATAAATGATCAAAGTCTAAATCTAGAAAATTATTTAAGTTCTGACCCTCTTGAGGGAACACTGTTTTTAGCTCATTGCCATGCGTTACAACTAATTTAGATCCATGTTTTGGTGAAACACAAACCCAATCAATATCAAAACTTATTGGAATAGTTCCATTTGTCTCAATTGCAGTATCAAAATTATTTTTTTTGCACTCTACAATTAACTCTAAATCAAGCTGAAGCATTGGCTCACCACCAGTAAAAACAATAAGTTTATTATCTGAGCCGCCCCATATTTCCTCTATTTTCATTGCTAGGTCTTTAGCAGAATAAGTCCCTCCATTTAAACCATTCGTCCCAACAAAGTCTGTATCGCAAAATTGACAAACAGCATGCTCCCTATGTTTTTCTTTGCCTGTCCAAAGATTGCAACCTGTAAATCTAACAAATATTGCGGTTCTTCCTGCTTGAGCACCCTCTCCTTGAATAGTCTTATAAATCTCTTTAACTTTGTACATTAAGTTTTGTAATTTAATGGATCTATTGAGTTATTGATTGCAAAAGCCTCTAATCTCTCATTGCAAGAGCCGCATTTTCCACATGCAGATTCTTGACCTTCATAACAAGTCCATGTTTTTGAGTAATCGATGTTAAGTTCCAAGCCTTTTTTAATAATTTCTGCTTTGGTAAAATTTAAAAAGGGTGCTTCCACACTTATTGGAAACGTGTGACATGTTTGTGCCACTGCATTCATTGCAGATAAAAATTTAGGCCTACAATCTGGATAGATAAAATGATCGCCAGCATGGGCTCCATACCAAACACTTTCCAAGTTTTGAGATATTGCGTAGGCAATAGCATGAGAAATAAACAACATGTTTCTATTCGGCACAATGGTTGTTTGCATGGTTTCTGACTGGTAGCTTCCATGGGGGACCTTAATATCTTTTGAGGTTAAAGCTGATTTTGCAAAAATTGATTCCACATTGGCTATCTCAATCAGAAGATTGGTTAGATTATGCTCTTCGCATATTAAACGTGCGCACTCAACTTCTTTAATGTGTCTCTGGCCATAATCAAAAGTAATACAATCGACATCATGGCCTTTATCCAGGGCATGATGCAGCAAGGTAAATGAATCCATTCCACCAGAAAGGATAAGAATTATTTTCTTTTTCAAAGTGATTTAAAAATGTTGTCGGACTTGGTTGCACATATGAAATCATTCATATGCAAGCCTTTAATCTTATGAGACCACCATTCCAAGATTACTAAACCCCACTCTAGGGAAATTTTAGGATGATGATCTTCGGACTCAGCCAAATTTACTATCAAAGTTACGAATCTTGAAGCGTCTGAGTATGATTTAAACCTATATTCATTTACTAATTTTGGGCATTCAGATCGGTCTATAATCCAGCCATCTAGATTAGCTAGCAATGTTTCTTGTTCATGCTCAGGAACTAAAGGAGCTCCAATCTCACAAGCTTCACAGCTTTGATGAAGAAGATTGCTCACAAACCACCCTTCGTTAATTTGGCTGGGTTTAATAAGATTTTTAGCTGCTTAACGGATAAACCAGTTTCTTCATGGGCAACTTCAATAATTGCTCTATTTTCTTTGTAAGCTTTTTTTGCAATTTGAGCTGCCTTTTCGTAGCCAATCTCTCGATTTAATGCAGTAACCAATATGGGATTTTTACCAAGTGATTCAGCGATATTTTGATCATTAACTTTAAAGGTTTTTATAGCCTTATCAGCAAGCAAAGTCATAGAATTTGCCATTAAATTGATGCTCTTCAGAAGATTGTATGCAATCACCGGTAACATAACATTTAGTTGAAAATTTCCTGATTGGGCTGCAATAGATAGGCTGACATCATTCCCTATTACATCTGCGCAGGCCATTGCAACAGCCTCTGGCACAACCGGATTAACTTTGCCTGGCATAATACTGCTTCCAGGCTGCAAAGCTTCAAGCTCGATTTCGCCTAAGCCAGTCAAGGGTCCGCTATTCATCCACCTAAGGTCATTAGAAATTTTCATCAAAACTAAGCTAAGATTCTTAACGCTAGAGGATAGTTGGGCGGCTGCGTCCTGAGAGCTTATCGATTTGTAGTAATTTGTAGAAGTCTTCACATCCAGTTTAGATATTTTTTTAATCTCACTGGCAAATACCTTTCCAAAGTCCTTATGTGCATTAATACCTGTTCCAATTGCTGTACCACCTTGAGGTAATTGCGAAAGTTCTTTTAATGCTTCTAAAATTGACTTACGCGCAGAGAGTAGCTGTGCACTCCAACCAGAGAGCTCTTGAGAAAAATCAATTGGCATGGCGTCCATTAAATGAGTTCTGCCTGTTTTAATCTTGCCTTTAAGAGATAAAGATTTTTTATCAACACTCTTAATTAGGTTGTCTAGGGCTGGCATTAATAACCTCTTTGTATCAAGAAGAGCTGAAATACAAATAGCTGTAGGAATAACATCATTGCTACTTTGGCTCATATTGACATGGTCATTTGGATTAATTTTAATTCGTGCTTTCTTTGATGCAAGATTAGCAATCACCTCATTTGCATTCATATTAGTGCTGGTTCCTGAGCCAGTTTGAAAAATGTCTAATGGAAATTGTGAATCGTACTTTCCTGATATAACTTCTTTAGAGGCAAGTTTGATTGAATTAGCCTTTCTGGGTTCTAGCAATCTTAGCTTGTGATTAGCAGATGCGGCAGAGAATTTAATCAGGCCTAAAGCTTCAATAAAGCTTCTGCCAAATGGAAAGGCAAACATGATTCCGCTAATTTTAAAATTTTCCAATGCGCGTTGGGTTTGTGCGCCCCAAAGAGCATCTGCAGGAACTTTAACCTCACCCATTGTGTCTTTTTCAATTCTATATTTCATATTCACTCCGTTATTGGGTAAACTATTTTACACTTTAAGGAATTCATTATGGCAAAAGTTGTACCAATTAGCATAGATATTAGCAAAGGAAAGCTTCCTGACAAGCCAAAAGGCATTGAAATGGTTGAGTGCAAGACCATTGAAGAGACTAGAAGGGACCAACTTCAGAGATTAACTGCTGGATTCAGATTATTTTCTTACTTTGGCTATGATGAAGGCCTTGCAGGTCATATTACTTTAAGAGATCCTGAATTTAGCGATCATTTTTGGGTTAACCCATTGGGGGTTCACTTTAGCCAGATTAAAGTATCCGATTTATTGCTCGTCAATCATGATGGAGAAGTTGTGCAAGGAGATAGGCCGCTAAATGTTGCAGCATTCGCTATACATTCTAGGCTTCATAAAGCGCGGCCAGATGTAAATGCTGCTGCTCATTCTCATTCAATGTATGGCAAAACTTTTTCCACTTTTGGAAAATTACTCGACCCAATTTCTCAAGATTCTTGTGCTTTTTATGAAAGACAAGCGATACATAATCATTTTTCTGGGGTTGTAGAAGAAACTGATGAGGGCGATAAAATTGCAAGTGCCCTAGGAGACAAGACAGTATTGTTTTTACAAAATCATGGGATCCTATCTACAGGTCCATCAATTGATATAGCTCTTTGGTACTATTTTTCTTTAGAGAGATGTTGTCAATCACAGTTAATGGCTGATGCAGCCGGACAAACTACTTTAATTCCTCGTGAAACAGCAATCAAGACGCGTGAGTTCATAGCAAATGATCTTGCCGCTTGGGCAAGTTTTCAGCCTCTGTTCGATATGATTACTCAGAAAGAACCTGATTTACTGGATTAAATTAATTACCAATAATTGCCTTGGTTTCCAAGCATTCGTGTATTCCTGCCAAGCCATGTTCTCGTCCGTTACCTGATGTTTTAAAGCCACCAAATGGTGCTGCAGGACCTCTGCTGCCTCCATTAATGGTAATCTGACCAGCGCGGATTTTTCTAGCCACGGCTTTTGCATGCTCTTCATCACCTGATTGAACATACCCTGCTAACCCATAAGGCGTATCATTAGCAATTTCTAAAGCCTCTTCCTCCGACTCATATTTTAAAATACATAATACCGGTCCAAAAATTTCTTCTCTGGCAATGGTCATGTCATTAGTTACGTTACCAAAAACAGTTGGTTTAACAAAATAACCTTCTGTCAAACCATCAGGCTTGCCTGGACCACCGGCAACAAGAGTTGCGCCTTCATCAATACCAATTTGAATCATTCTTTGGACTTTCTCGTATTGAGTTTTATTAGATATAGGGCCAATTCTTACCCCATCCATTTCAGGAGAACCAACTACTGTTGCATTGGCTAAAGTTGCGGCTGCTTTAAGAGCAGTTTCATAATGTTGCGAGGATACAAGCATCCTAGTAGGTGCATTGCATGATTGTCCAGTGTTCATAAAGCAATGATTGGCTCCTGCGGTCACAGCTTTTTCTATATCAGCATCATCCAAAATAATGTTTGCTGATTTGCCACCTAATTCTTGAGAAACTCTTTTTACTGTTGGAGCTGATGCAATTGCGACTGCGACGCCTGCTCGAGTTGAACCTGTGAAATGCATCATATTAATATCTGGATGTTCAGATAAAGCTGCACCAACAATAGGGCCCATGCCATTTACTAAGTTGAATACGCCCGCTGGCACCTTTGCATCGTGCAAAATTTCAGCAAAAATAATTCCACATAAAGGGGTTATTTCACTTGGCTTTAAAACCATTGTACAGCCAGCAGCAATAGCGGAAGCAACTTTTGTACACATTTGATTCATTGGCCAGTTCCAAGGTGTAATCATGCCAATAACACCAATAGGCTCTTTTCTGATTAAATAATTATTTTCTGTGCATTCAAATTCAAAAGATTTTAAAACCTCTAATGTATCTTTAAAATGTGAGAGTCCAGCTGTAACTTGTGCCATTTGAGAAAGCCATAAGGGTGCTCCCATTTCATTGGAGATAGTCTGGGCTAGTTCATCAGAGCGCTTCTCATATTCAGTGATAACATCTTCAATAATTTTAATTCTGTCTTCCTTGCTTGAAAAGCCAAAGGAAGTAAACGCATCACTCGCTGCGGCAACAGCAACATCGATATCATCTTTGGTACCGGCAGCAATACTACCTATAACAGATTCATCTGAGGGATTAATCACCTCTATAGACTCAGAACCCATAGGGCTCACCCATGCTCCATTAATATAAAACTTTGATTGATTTTCCATCATGTTAACTTCCATTTAAAATTGAAGACAAATTATACATAATGACTTCATCTATAAATAGAGCTTATTTAGGATATTGAATTAGCTTATATTACTATTTTTTTATGATTCAAAAAATTTTAAGCAACAGACTTAATAATATTAGACAAGTCGATAGGATCCTCAAAAAAAGGAAAGTGCCCAGCATTATCTATCTTATATATCTTGGAAGATAGATTCCTAGCAAAAATTTCTGCTTGATCTGGATCAATCAGCCTATCTCTCCCTCCTAAGATAATATTGACTGGGATTCCTATTTCTGAAAATAAATCTTCATTGGGTTGATAATTCCTACAAGCCGTTAAATCATCAAACATAACTTGATTAGTATTCGATGGAAAGGTATTTTTGATGCCTATTAAATTTTTAGATAAGCCATATTTAATAATAAAGTCTGCTGCAAAACTATTACCTTTATTTGCTAATTCAATTAGCGAGCTAGATACCATCATTGGTGCAATACTGTTTAGGAGTATCAAAGATTTTGCAGGAAAGTTTTTACCAAGAATTAAATCTAATGCAATCAATCCTCCCATGCTATAGCCACAGATGGTTAGATTAGATATCTTAAAATCCTTCAAAGCCTCGATCAGGAAAGTGCTGTATTCTTCAATTTTGTTTTTTGAAGAGCCTTGAGTTTCACCATGCCCAGCTAGGTCTATGACCAAAGGAGGGTTAAATTCATCATCTTGCAGATTCAAGGCGCGAACAAATTTATGGTCCATGCCAGCTCCAGCTATAAATAGCACTGACTTTTTATTTGAGTCAATTGATTCAAAATTATGAAAGTAAGTTTTGATATTATTGATTTCTTTATACATCTTGAGTTGTTTTATTATTTTTAAATATATCTATGGCCCTTTGCCTCGATATCTTAAGGTCAACAATAGGCTTTGGATAGTCTGATTGAGTAAAAAGATCATATTCCGGCAGATGAATTTCTTTTGGCGAGAGATGCTCTAACTCTGGAACAAAAGATTTAATAAATAGGCCTTCGGGATCAAAATTCTGAGATTGGGTCACTGGATTGAAAATCCTAAAATATGGGGCTGCGTCCGTTCCTGTTGAAGCGCTCCACTGCCATCCTCCATTATTAGATGCAAAGTCTCCGTCAATTAGATTTTGCATGAAATATGCTTCTCCCAATCTCCAATCAAGCAATAAGTTCTTAGAAAAAAACATAGCAACAACCATCCTCAAACGGTTGTGCATCCAGCCCTCATTAAGCAGTTGCCTCATAGCCGCATCAATCAATGGGAACCCTGTATTGCCTTGTTTCCAAGCATTGAGATCACTATCACTATCCCTCCACGTAATACCTTCCGTATTAAGATTAAAGGGTCTATTTTTACTAACATGAGGAAAAGAGTGCATTATATTTCTATAAAACTCTCGCCAAACAATTTCATCTATCCACTTGCAAATTCCTTTGTTGCCGGATGTAAATTCAAATTGATTTAATTTCAATGCTTCTAAAATACATCGCCTCGGTGAGATGATTCCAAGGGCAAGATATGCTGAGATTCTACTGGTGCCATCCAGAATTGGTATATTTCTTGAGTCGCTATATTCCATAATCTTAATATCTAAAAAAGATTGCAATTTCTGTTGGGCGGCACTCTCTCCAGCTGGCCAAAGGTCAATATTTACATTATGAGATTTCTTGAAAGTTAATGACGATAAGTTGCTTTGAATAGAGGTTTTTTTACCAGGATCCTGAGGTGTCTTAATATCCAGAAAATCCATTGAGAAATTTTCAACCCATCTTCTTTTAAAGGGAGTAAATACAGAGAATGGTTTACCCTGTCCCGTTTTAAGAAATCCCGGCTCATAGATAACTTGATCATGATAGCTTGATACAGAAATACCTTCCTGATCCATTGCTTTAGAAACCCGAAGATCTCTTTGAGATTCATTGAAGCCAAATTCATTGTTCCAGTAGATATGATTGATTTGATGTTGCTCTGAGAATGAATATAAATCTCTTGAGATTGAGTCATATGTGTTTGAGTTGACAGCAATTAGCGGAATATTTAAACGATCGAGTGATTTCTCTAAATCAACTAAATTATTAATTAAAAATTCATGTTTAATATTTGATTCATTATGAAGATTCCATTGGCTGGCAGAAAAAATATATACTCCAATGACTTCTTCGCACTCATTTAAAGCATTAACCAGGGCAGGATTATCATCAATCCTTAAATCAGATCTAAACCAAATTGCTCCTCTCACCAATTTATCCTCTCAATTAATTTATTTTTAAGCTTTGCTAGATGCTCTTCCACATTTTTTGTTGTATTAATTTTTTCTTTTAAAGAAAATTTCTTCATTGATTGTCTAGTAATAAACCCTAAATCCACATACTTTGAAATATGCTGCTGATATCTTATAGGTGAATTAATAGAAGATGGGTAAAGAGTGGTGACAGGTTGACCGCTGCTTATAGACTCAGAGATCATCATGGCACTATCCTCTGTAACAAATATATTGCTTGCCGAGCCCAAAAGAGCATCTAATTTAAAATCTTTATCCCCAGAGTGAAACCAAGCTGAATAGTCAATAGGGATATTAGATAATTGAGAGCGTAATTTTTTTTCAACCCTTGGATCACTTCTTCTTGAGGTAACAATTGAGATTGGTAGCTTGGAAACTGAATGCATGTATTGGATTCCGGTAACTAAAGACTCCCATTCATGTTCTTTATAAGAGTAGCCTATTCCCTCTCCCCCAATTAAAAAAAGAATGTGCTCTTTTAGCCCTTGTTCTCTTGAGCTGCGAAAACAACTCTCTGGTGAATAAATATTAGGGGTTAATGAAGCAACAATATTAGATGGATCATTAAAATACCTTTCCACTGTAACTAAGGCACTAAATAGCCGTGAATTTATTCCCCTTGGAGAGCCAAGTTGAATAGCTGGTATGTTAGCAAGAAGACTATTAGCAGCACTACATGGTGCAGTTTTTCCACCTGCTGCAATAATTAAGTCGCAGTTTTCTAGATCAATGGGTGAGTAAAAAAGAGAAACAATTTTTGCTGATACTTTATTAGGTTTTTTAAGAAGTAATTTAGCAACAATTGTAAATAACGCCCGTAAAAAAGAAATTTTAAATACCATTTCATGCAGCTCAACATTTACAGGATACGATTGAGCTAAGAGAACTGCAACGCCTTTAGATTGATTAACGTGTCCCGGAATTCCATCGCTAATAATTGTTATATTTTTCAAAATCTTATAAATATTTATTTCTATAGGAGCTTACAAAAGGGTCATCTATCATCATTTCCTCTGCCATATAAATGTCTGCTGGATTGTCGACACCTAGTATTGGTGATGATGACATGACAGCTGAAATTTCGTAATCATTTTCTATCACTCTCATCATATCGATAGACTCAAGCTCTTCTAAAGGCGTTGGTTGCAGCTTTGTATATTTAGAAAGTGCAGCATGAGTAAATCCGATCATGCCAAGTTGCCTCATTGCCTGGGTACTTTGATGGGGTACATAAGATCTAGAAAAAAATATTATTTTAGAGTCCAGAGATACAATTGCTTTGACAACATTTTGATTGCTTAGGTCATCACCATCAATTAAATAAACTAAGTTGACTATCTCAAAATTAAGTCCTCGAAATGCAGAGCTTAGGTTTCTTATATCCTCAGGGAAAATTTGCGGCTCGTCCCCTTGAAGCAATAAAATAAAATCATAATTCTCTCCTTGCCCTCTAAGTATTTCTAAAACTTCTTGGGCTCGCTCAGTCGCTCTTGCGTGAGAATGGCTTGTGAGCAAAGAAGGAATATTATATTTATTTGCCCAATCAATAATAACTTGATCTGGAGTGGCTATAACTAATTTATCGCATGCATTTGATAGCATTGCTCTCTCATAGCAATGGGCTAACATGGGAATTCCAAGAATTTCCTTAAGAGGCTTTCCTGGAAATCTAGAGGATGCCATTCTGGCAGGAATAACGCCAAGAGTTTTTTTCATCTATTCTATAAATGGAAGTCTTGCAGATAAATCTAACATGCGAATATCAACACTATAAGCAATCATGTCATAACCTTTTTCACGAAGTGCTGGAATTTTCTGTGGTTGCGGTTCAACTAGATGGTATCCGCATTTAATTTTATATTTTTTTGCTGCATTTAATATCATATCTTCAGCATTCAGAAATTTAGTTGCGTTAAATTCACCAGGGCTACCCAGGGAGGCTGATAAATCATATGGACCAATAAAATATCCATTGATATCTTGGGATAAAATTGAATCAATGTTTTCTATCCCAGCTACTGATTCAATCTGAGCATAAATTTCAATACGCTTTGAAGTTTTCTTAATATATTCGATTTTTGCTTTTTCCTCTCCATATCCCTGAGCGCGCGCTAGACCCATACCTCTATTACCTATTGGAGGGTAATGACAGGCAGCAATAATACTTTCAATCTGTTGTTGCGATTCAATCATAGGTGCCAGTATTCCTTTGGCTCCAGCATCAAGCACTCTTTTTATTTGTGACGGGCTATGTCCTGAAAGCCTTACAAAAGGCTTTGAGCCTGAAAGATCAATCACTCTTATAAGATTTTCTGCCTGATGAATATTAATGGCGCTATGCTCCAAATCTATTACCACCCATTCGTATCCAGCCTTAGCAAAAATTTCTGCCACAGACTCGTTAGGTAAGCTTAGCCATGTTCCAATTGAATAGTTACTCATGAATGCCTCTCTTAATTAAAAAGTCTATTATTATCTAATCCAGCTATTGCTGCCAAACCCATTGCTTGAATACCCTCATGGGTGAGACTTGATCGATGAGAAGTGCCAAAAAAATTTGGAAGACCAAATAATGGATTATCTAAGGCCGGCTCTATTGCATAGACATCAAACGCTGCAAAAGCATTTAGATTATCTAATAAAAAAATATGTAAATCTTCTTCGTTAATAATATTTCCTCTTGCGGTATTAATAATGGAAACAGATTCCTTTAAATGGCTAAGATTTTTTGAATTGATAATGTTTTCAGTTTCTTCCGAAAGCGGGAGATGAATACTTAAAATATCCGCCATGCTTAAAACCACAGAAAGTTCTTTTTGCTGAATCAAGTTCTGGTTTAGCCCAAGATCATCACACAAGATAGAAAGTTCTTGATTATCAAATATCTTCTCATCAAAAAATACTATCTTACAATTAAACGGCTGAAGCAGGGTTGCAAATTTTTGACCGATATTACCAAAGCCCAGCAACCCTATGGTTTTACCAAATAACTCTGATCCTTTCTCTTGGGACCAAGTGCCTTCAGTAATTTCTATATGATTTCTGTGAATTTTTCGTAATGCCATCAAAGAAAGCGTCAAGGCTAGCTCCGCAACGCTCTGCTTATTGACCCCTGGAATAAAGCCAATCATTATTCCTTTGGATGAAATAGCATCTACATCTAAGTTATTTAATCCAACACCATATTTACTTATAACCTTAAGCTTTGGGAGTTGTTGTAAAACTCCATTTGAAATTTCTTCAATACCAATAATTGCTTTGTCAGCTGGTCTTAAGAAATTAACTAGCTCCTGTCCCTTGAGAGTTTTCCCAGTCTGATTCAATATAATATTAGAGTATTTTTGTTTCAATGCGCTAATCAACCCTTCATTTCTAGAAAATGATCGAGATGCAACTGCAATAGTTTCTGAGGAATTCATCTTATTCAGCAAGGGCTTGATTCGTAAATTTTGCATCAACCCTATTATCATCTTGAATGTTGCTGAGCGTAGCGATTCCTCCAGCCGCATTGACTATCGCTGCACCAGCAGCAATATCCCATAAAAAGATTCCTTTTTCTTTGTAGATTTCTGCTCTTCCTGCAGCCACATAAACAGAAGCCATTGCAGCAGAACCGATCATCCTGATTTTTTTCCAGTTTTGGAAGTCTTGAATCATCTCTTTAAACTCAGCATCAGAATAATGTGTTTTTGCTGGAATTCCTGTAACAAGAGTAGATTTATTTTTCTCAGAATACTCAGAAACATTAATTCTCTCTTCGTTTAAGAAGGCATTAGATTTTTGATGGCCATAATATAAATCATCATGATTAAAATCATAGATTACCCCTAGAATAGGAGTTAAATTTTGCATCAGAGCAATAGAGACACAGCTTATGGGAATATTTCTTAAAAAATTAGATGTTCCATCTAGTGGATCTACGACCCAATAAAACTCTCCTAAGTCAGCACTTAATCCCGTTTCTTCTCCCAGAATTGCAAATGCGTTTTGCGAGCCAATGCTTTTCTTAATGATTTGCTCAGTGTCTGTATCTATCTGCAATTTTATATCTCTGCCTTCGTTCAGAAGAATTGATAAATCTTTACTTTGGTTGGCTAGGAGATACTCTCCACCTTTAAGTGCTGCTACTTTGGCAATATCTAACCAAGCATCTAATTCATGCATTTAAAAATTTTTTTCTGAAATATGATCCAACCAAGCCGCAAACTACCATGTGTAAATCCTCAGCGGGACCATACTCACCTAGTTTGGTTGGCACATGTATATTTAAGTCGCAGTTTCTTTTGAGATAGCCGCCATCAAAAGCTGAAAGACCTACAATATAGATGCTATTTTTTTTTGCATACTCAATTGCCTTGATCAAATTTTGAGAATTACCAGATGCAGAAATGCAAACAATCGTGTCGCCAGGTTTAGCGAGCGTTTGCAGTTGTTGAAGAAATATATTTTCATACCCATCATCGTTTGCAATAGCGGTTATAACTGCTTGATTGTCACATAAACTAATTGCCCTAAATGGCTTCTCAAACTGTCTGCTACCAAGGGAAACATCATTAACAAAATGAGTTGCAGTGGAAGCACTGCCCCCATTTCCTAAAAAAAATGTTGTGGCCCCAGAATCTCTAGAATCTAGAAGTAAGTCAGCAAATTGAGCAATTGATTTTCTATCCAATTGATCTATTAAACTTGTAAGGTATTGTAAATATGCATCACTGAAATCTTGAGAAGTTGTCATTTTTAGTCCTTTAATTATTATAATATTTCTCTTTCCAAATTGGATCAGCTTTATAGATGGCCTCAATGAGCTTCATTGTATCTAATGCATCGTCGATACTTCCCCGCTCAATGGAAGTATTATTTTCCAAAGCATTTGAAAAGTATTTTATCTCATTATCCCATGAAACATCTTCATTATATTTTGTAGTTGATTCTCTTGGCACCCCCTTATCAATTAAAGGATCAGAAGTGATGACCGTCAAGACTTCATCGCCATAGCTCTTTGAGCCAGTAAGTAAACCGCCAAGGATAAGAGACCCTTTTTCTAAGGTGATTTCCAAATTAAACACATGCCTCCACTGAGTGGCTGAAGAGTGCAGCTGGGCCACAAGACCCTTAGAAGACTTCATCAAAACGTAAGCATTATCTTCAACATCAAAATTCCAAAATGCGTTATCTATAAATGAAAAGATTTTAGTAAAGTTATCAGATGAAAGATATCTCATTAGATCAAGCATATGAATGCCTTGATCCAATAATATGCCTCCGCCAGCTGCCTCCCTACTAGTGCGCCAATCTGTTTGATTGAAACTAATCATTTGAGATTTACCGTACACACCTTTCATATTAATAATTTTGCCAAGGGTATTCTGATCAATAATTAATTTTGCTTCTTCTACAGACAAATGAAACCTATGATTAAATCCATACATTAATTTAAGATTGGGCTGCTTTAAAGACTGATCTTTGACACCAAGAAGCTCAGCATAAGTCCTTGCAGGTGGTTTTTCGCAGAATACATGAAGGCCTTTTTGAAGGCTGAGTAATGCTGCCTCAGCAGCAAATTGATTGGGTAAGCTGATGAATATAATATCAATATTCGAATCAGATATTAAGGACTTGTAATCATGATAAATATCGACTTCACTTGGAATTGAATTGCAAACTTGCTTACTGGATTCAGAGATTGCTGTTACTTTAAATGATGTATTGGATTCAATTGATCGATGCCTAGTCTTTCCAACTACACCATATCCTGCAATACCTACGTTCATGAGTTTTTTATGGATTATTTGTTATAGGTAATTCGATAAATGACATTTGCTTTGTCATCAGACACTAATAGACTTCCATCTCTTAAGACCAATGGAGCTGATGGCCTTCCAATAACTTTTTGTCCTTGCAACCAGCCAGATATAAAATCCTCTGATGCAATAACTTCTCCATTTTTATCTAGCACTACTCTAATTACCTTATAGCCAACTTTCTCTGATCGATTCCATGATCCATGCAGTGTAATAAATAAATTATTATGGAACTCTATCGGAAATTGCGATCCTGAATAAAAAGCTATGCCTGTTGGAGCAACGTGAGCTCCTAGCTCAAGAATTGGATTAACATAGTCATATCCCGAATTCACATCACCATATTCTGGATCTTTAATATTCATGGCATGCTGAAATGGAAAGCCATAAAAGGATCCATTTTTATCTACTCTATTTAATTCGCATGAAGGACTATCGTCTCCCAACCAATCTCTTCCGTTATCTGTGAAATACAACTTTCGACTATCAGGATGGAAGTCAAATCCCACACTATTTCTTACTCCCCTTGCTACATACTCCCATTGATTATTATTTAGCTGGATAATAGAGGCATATTGAGAATTTTTAGAAAGACAACTATTGCAGGGAGCTCCCACATTAGTATAAAGTTTTCCATTTAAGTCATGCTTTAACCATTTCCACCCATGCCACTCGTCGCTTGGTAAATCATCTGTCACTAGAAATTTTTCTGGTAACCCAGAATTATTTTTCTGAAGCCAAGTCTCAATGCCCTCAATTTTCCATATTTTATTAATCTCAGAAAAGTAGAGATCTCCATTAAACAAACTCACTCCAGTCGAGTAAGTTAAGCCAGATGCTACTATTCTCTTAGAATCTACTTTTCCATTATTATCTGAATCAAGCAAAGCAATAACTTGCCCATTCCTCTCTCCAACAAATATTGTGCCTCTCTCGCCTTCCACCATCTGTCTTGGAGAGTCTAGATTTTCAGCAAATATCGAAAGATCAAAATCTTTATGAACCTTGAGAGTAGATAAATCTATCGCCTCAGCTGGGATCGTGAGGATGGATACTCCAAAAAATATAATTATAAATAAGTTTTTCATTTTGACCTGTGAGAATGAAAGTCAGTTAAAATTTAATATATGAACTTGAGTATAGCAGTCACCCTATTATTTTTAAGCTTTTTTGCATCCATAGCACTGACTGGTTTTTTAAGAAATTTTGCGAAAGCAAAAAACATACTTATAGATATTCCAAATAAAAGCAGAAAATTTCATTTTCGACCTACCCCTTTAATCGGTGGAATTAGCATTCACGCCTCAATGCTTATTGCATCGTTAATGATGTTATTTTTAGTGGATTATAAATATGATTTTACATTTGATGGATTTCATTTATCACCCTCTGATGAAGATCAAAGGCTGGCAGAGAAAGGCTACTCAAAGCAACTTTCAATTCAAGGTAAGGACGGAAAATATTTAGAAAATTATAGAATTAATTTATTAACAGAGGAAAATACAGCCACCTCATCGCCTTCATATAAAGTAAGGATTGGGTCCTCTCCAGAAACTCAGCTAAAAATTATTCAATTGGAAGAAGGTACCTTTAAAGTGATGCTACCAAACGGAGGGTCAAAGTTTTTTAAAGCAAGTGAGTCTGGAATTGTTGAGATTGGAGAGGCTGGTGAGCCGATAAGCCTTCCGATAAACGTAATAAATAAATCTGCAAATTTTTATCCCTTTTCATCTTTTACAGTCGCTTTTGTTCTTATGGCAGTTCTACTTCAAGGCTTCACTTTATTGGATGATGCATTCGGTATGCGGCCGTGGAAGAGGCTTCTAGCCCAAGCAATTGCAAGCTTAGCAGTAATTATTTTTGGCAATATTTTTATCCGATCTCTTCAGGTATCAATGCTAGGTATTAACTTGGAACTGGGTTATTTTGGAATACCCTTCACCATATTTGCTGTAGCAGGTATTGTTAACGCATTTAACATGATAGATGGGATCAATGGTTTGTGTGCTTTTTTTGCATTAATCGCAATGGGTGCTCTTCAAATTGCATCTGGTTACAATATTGAAAATTATTCTCTTGTAATTGCCATGGGTAGTATTTTGGGATTTCTTTTATATAACTTAGGATTTCTTGGTACTAAAAGGAGGGTATTTTTAGGGGACAATGGCTCAACTTTCTTAGGATTTTTAGTAGCTTGGACTTGTATTAATTATTCGCAAGCAGATGCTGAAACGCAGATTAGCTTAATTAAACCGGTGACATGTTTGTGGATTGTTGCAATTCCATTGCTAGACTGTATCGGTGTAATGATTGGAAGAGCAATTCAAGGTATTGATCCGTTCAACCCAGGAAGAGACCATATTCATCACAAACTTCAGGCTTACACTGGAAGCTCAGATGATACTTTAATTTATTTAATATCTTTAGGTGTCTTTTGTGCTGCATCTGGCGTCGCTATTGAAGTATTTATTTCATCATCGGAGCTTTCATTAGCATTATTTATTGGATTTGCAGCATGCTACTACATGTGGGCACATAAATTATCTCAATTAAGTCCAAGGCATCAGTAAAATGTTTAAAAAATTATTTTCTAAAAAAAAATCTATTGACCAGGTTAGCTTGCCCGAGGCAGATATTGCTTTACGGCTAATGTTTGAAATGGCAATGAGTGATGGTCATCTTGATGAAACTGAGCTTGCACTTATTACAAAAAGGGTGAAAGAAATCGCCCCCGAAGATACTGCAGTTTCAACAATTATTAAAAAGGTAATGAATCAATCCATGGAATCTATTTCTCTCTACCCAACGGTCGAAATAATTAATAATACCTATGAAAAGGAAGGTAAAAAACAACTGCTAAAGGTTCTTTGGCAGTTAGTTGCTGCAGATAAAATTATCGACCCATATGAAGAAAACTTGTACTTTAAAATTGCTGATTTAATTTGCGTAGAAAGATCGAAGGCGAATCAAATTAAACAGGAAAATTCTTAAGGTTTATTTAAATAGATTGGGGAAGACCACGCTCTTTCATTAGACAAGCCTAAACAATTATTATTTAGATTAGTTCTAAAACTTCCTTTGCATAGTTGAAAGCTGCCATCCCTCATCGCTGGCTGGGCTCCATTAATTGCTGGGGTTGATTCTTGAATTGCTCTCACGTAGTAAACACTATCACGTGAATAGTTGCTATCTTCGAATTCAATAATGCAATCACTTTGCCCTGCACATGAAATAGTTTTCCAAGCATCCTGAATCAGCGGACTTATTGCTTCGCCAGCATAAGACTGGGGAGTAATTTTAATAATCTCAATCTGGGTAATGGCGTATCTTTCATTGCTTGGGTTATAGCATTCTCCTGCACATAAGTATTCCAATCTTTCGGGAGATAGAGAATCTATGGATTCTGTTGGGCAACCCTCCTTTTGCTTGAAGCTGCCTGCGGCTTTTACTACAAACTTTGGGTTCTGACTCATTGTAATTTCTGAACCCATCGGCACAATCCTTCCATCTGGAGCATTGACAAGGTTAAACCACAAAAGAATTCTTGGTCCGCTAGTACCATAAACATTTTTATCCTTTAAAGCAGACCAAATCTGATCTTTGCTTCGACCCTCTGAATGCACGGCTAAAATTCCACCCGGATAGACAAAACTTGATGCTCTTTCGATATCAGGTTGACTTTCTCCCAGCTTAATTTTTGGAAGCTCAGGGAAAGTAGGATCTTTTGCCTTATACTTATATTCCCACATTTTAGATTTTGGACCCGTGGCAAATGTCATTTTTCTTCTTTCATATTGCTTATACCCTGTTCCAGGTCTAGCGGTATGGTCATCAGTGGAGGCTATAAATCCAAAGTTATATCTTTGAGGATTATCATCTTCGGAATCAAAATTAGAAATTGCTAAGGCATATTGAGCAGACTGTTTTGGGCGATAATTAAATGCAGGTTTAAAACAATCTGTGCATTGATCACAATTTAGCCATTCTTCAGGATCTGCCTCAGGAAAAACCATATTGGCATAGGGGCCGCCAGCAAGGGTATATTTTTTGGCCAGCTCAACTCTTGCTGCGCATTCAGCATCTGATAAACCATCACATTTCTTTTTTTGTATCTCGCCTGCCTGCCAGCAACATGGCAAAAAATTATCTGTAGGCTCTGGACAACTCATTTCTCCAGACTGCAAAAAATTAGCAGAAGCAATATCACGAAATTCTTCGCTGTTACCGTGGCCAGACATCACTTCTAGTAAAATCTGTTTATTGGAATCATGACCTTGATCATTCAAGCGATTATCCCATGATGTGCCTAAAGGAACATGAAAGCCCCAGGTTTGTCCATGCGGAATAACTATTGGATCTGATTGCC